>Ga0209647_1001247_pt1 | contig 22100 bp, 27 predicted proteins | sample GraSoi_2013_60cm_FD_185827 | JGI IMG/M metagenome (GOLD analysis project Ga0209647, IMG submission 185827) | Grasslands soil microbial communities from the Angelo Coastal Reserve, California, USA - Sample 9_17_2013_60cm (SPAdes) (version 2) | ecosystem: Environmental > Terrestrial > Soil >... | reverse complement strand
GCTGGGAATTCAAGGAGCTGCTCGAGCGGCGCGCGGCGAAGTATCTAATGCCCGATGTCTGCCGCGCCAACGGCTTCTCCGAGACGCTGCGCATCGGCCGCATGGCGTCGGCCTACGGCGTCGCGCTCACGCCGCACCTGATCCACGAGCTCTCGCTGCATGTCGTCGGCGCCCTCGCCAACGGCTTCCTGGTCGAGTTCATGGACTGGGCGCCACCCGATCTCTTTGAAGAGCTGCCGGCGTGCAAGGACGGCTTCTTCCGCATCCCGGAGAAGCCGGGGCACGGCATTGCCTTGCATCCGAAGGCCATCGAGAAATACCGCTCGTGAGCTACTGGGGTCGCCCCCCTGACAAGGGGGGAAGCGAGCTTCGCGAGCGGGGGGTTTCAGGTTTTAAAAAAACTAAACCCCCCGCTGCGCCTTCGGCTCACGACCCCCTTATCAGGGGGTCAGCTTGAATTTCACCAGGGTAGTGCTGTTCACCGACGGCGATGGACGAGCGAAATTCAAAGAGGAAACGATCGCGCTGCCCGAAGGCAATCCGCAGGCGATGCTCTCGCAAGTGTTCCCCTCCTCCGGCTACCAGCTGCGGCACAGCCCGGTCGGGTTTCGCAGCCAGTGGCATTGCACGCCCAAACCGCAGTGGGTGTTCATCCTCGGCGGCGAGATGGAGATCGGGCTGCGCGACGGCAGCTCGCGCGTGTTTCGGCCGGGCGAGCACTTCTACGCAGCGGACGTACTCCCGGAAGCTGCGACCTTCGACGCCGCGCTGCATGGCCACTGGAGCGCGCAGCGCGGCGCCAAGCCGCTGATTACCCTGTTCTTGAAAACCTAGTTACTGGCTGCGCTCGAAGGGGTCGGTGTGCTCGAAGCGCTCCCATGCGGCGCGCGCGGCGTGGCGGTTCCTGTTCCAGTCGAGCTGTGAGGCGCCGCGGTTGCGCTGGTAGTCGCGCGCCAGCTCGCGCTCGACCTGGTCGAAGTCGCGGCCCTCGTAGCGCGCGCGGCCTTCCCAGCCGGTGCGATAGCCGGGGAGGTAGTCGTCGAAGGTGTAGCCGCGCTCGAAATAGGTCTCGCGCGTGTAATTGGCGCGCCAGAAGGTTTCTTCCGTCACGGGATCAAGGCGCTCGCTAATGCTTTGGCGCCGGCGGTCACCCGATGGGGGTATGAGGGCACGGTTTACAGTCACGCGCCGCTCCGGTGTAAAAGCTGGCATCTCGCGATCCTTGTTGACAGGAAGTCGCTAAAACGTCGCAAGATGCGTGCCGTTTTCCTAAGGGCTAGCGCGCAAGCTGCGTGAGCGCGCTGATCAGCAGCCCGGCGAGCCCGCCGACCAGCGTGCCGTTGATGCGGATGTACTGCAGGTCGGGACCGATGTGGCGCTCGAGCTCGACCACCAGCTTCTCTTCCTGCCAGCCCATGATCTGGTCCTCGATGAAGCGGCCGATCTTCGCGCGGTGCTCCTCGACCAGCGCCGGCGCCGCCTTCAGGATCTGCTCGTCGATCCAGTCCTGGATCTCGCGGTCGGCGCGCAGCGTGCGCCCGAGCGCTTCCAGCATCGTGGTGACGCGCTGGTGCAGCGACGCCGGCCGGCGATCGTACTCGGCGGCGAGCCACTCACGCAGCTCGGTCCACAGCCCGCCGAGATAGCGCCCGAGTGCCGGGCTGTCGAGCGCGTCGTCGCGCAGCCGGTCCACTTTCTCGCGCAATGCCTCATCGGTCTTCAGCTTGCGGATGAACTCCGAGACAAAGGCATCGAAGCGCTTGCGCAGCTCGTGATCCTGGTCGCGGCGCACCTCCGAGATCTTCTGCACCGCGACCTGCACGATCTTCAGCGCCGCGCGCTCGTCGAGCTTGAGCTGCAGCCAGTCGGACAGCCACTTGAGCAGCGGCGCGCTCTTCGCCACCTCGCCGGCGATATACGCCTGCATCTCGGGGCGCGCCAGCACCTCGTCGAGCGCGCCTAGCGCACCGTCGAGCAGCTCGTGGTGGCGCTTGTTCTCGGTGAGGATATCGAGCAACTGCGCCGCGGCGCCGGCGACGTCGGCCTGTTTCAGGCGTCGCGCGATGGTCTGCTGCAGGTAGTTGCCGACGCGCTCGTCATCGAGCGCCGTAAGTCCATACGCGGTAAGGCGCGTGACGTAGGTCGCGACCGCCTCCGCGTTCTCGGGCCTGAGGAGCCAGTTGTACAGCGTGCGCGCCGGCCGGAAGTCGCGGATGCGCTGCACCACCGCCTCGCTGCTCAGGAAGTTGGTCTGGATGAAGTGCGACAGGCCGGTCGCAATGCGCTCCTTGTTGCGCGGGATGATCGCGGTATGCGGAATGAAGCGCAGCCCGAACGGATGGTGAAACAGCGCGGTGACCGCGAACCAGTCGGCAATCGCGCCGACCATCGCCGCCTCGGCGGTGACGCTGACATAGAACAGCCATGGGTATTGCTTCTCGAACGCCTGCGCCACGACATAGATCGCGCCGGCGAGCAGGAGCAATCCCGTCGCCAGCCATTTCATGCGCCGCAGCCGGGCGTCGCGTTCGGCTTCCTGATGTTCCAACATGAGCGCCTCCAGAGAACCCCGATTCTCTAGGATTCAGGCGCGGCTGCAGTCAGGCAATCATTTGGGCGTCTTTGCGACGATGTCCGCCTCGACCATTGCCCGCAGCTCCGGCGTCACCTTGGGGTTGCCGCCGAACCATTTGCGAAAACCGAACCCGGCCTGCTGCAGCAGCATGCCGAGGCCATCGACCGTGCGGTGGCCGCGCTTATTCGCCTGGGCGAGAAGCCCGGTCTCGAGCGGCACGTAGACGACGTCGTACACCACGGCGCTCTCCTTGAGCGGGCCGAGATCGATCTGCAGCGGTTCCTTGCCGGCGAGGCCAAGCGACGTGCAGTTCACCAGCACATCGGTCCGCGGCAGGAGCTTCGGCACATCGGCCCAGCCGTGCGCGGTCGCGCCGAAGCGCTGGGCGAGCTCCTGCGATCTCGCGAGCGTGCGGTTCACGACATGGACTTGGGCGCCGCGCTGCTTGAGCGCATATGCCGCCGAGCGTCCAGCGCCGCCGGCCCCCAGGACGAGCGCCTTGCAGCCTGGCACGTTCCAGCCCGGAGCGCGGTCGTCGAGATTGTCGATGAAGCCGTGGACGTCGGAGTTGCCCCCCATCAATTTGCCGTTCTCCAGCCATAGCACGTTGACTGCGCCCACCGCCTCGGCGGCGGCGTCGCGCGCGCTGACCGCCCTATACGCCGCTTCCTTGTGCGGCACCGTGACATTCCCACCCACGTAGCCGTTGCTTCCCAGGCCTTTTACGAAACCGGGGAACTGCTCGGGTGTCAGGTCCTTGAGCTCATAGGCGCCCGGGATGCCGAGCGTCTTCAACCAGTAGCCATGGATCATCGGCGAGCGCGAATGCGCCACCGGGTGGCCCATGACGCACGCGCGGCGTAGCGTGCTGGCCACTTACAGCGGGGAGAACGAAGTCGACTTGAGGATGCGGCACTCCTGATTCAGGTGCGCGCCGAGCTCGCGGCTCTTCTGCAAATAGGCCTGGAATGCCGGGTCGGCCATGAGCGCATCGCGCTTTTTCTCGCGGTCGGCCTGGCTGGCGTATTTCCACACATGCACCACCTGGTTCAACTGCCCGACCTCGGAGGTCGCATAGAACACCGGCTCGCCGCAATGCTTCACCTGCGTCGCGTGGCCGTGCTCCTCGTAGAGCTTGAGCCAGGCGCCGAACTTGTTGTTGAAAAGCGTGTAGATGCGCAGATCGAAAATCATGCTTCCTCCGTGGCGGCGAGTATATAGGCCAGGCGATAAATGCCCGCGACGCCGTTAAGCTCCTTACTCGCGAGGGCAGCCACGGCTTCAGCGTTGTATCCAGTGACCAGCGCGATCCAATCCGGCAGCACGTCGCCGCCGCGCAGTTTCTGCTCGGTGGTCTGCGCGGCGTGCGCAGGCGCGATGTTTCGCAGGAGATGCGCCGCCACCAGGCCTTTGCGCGACGCCATGGCGGCGAGCTGCTGCACGATTTCGGGATTCCCGGAAAAGCGAACCGTGAGCAGCGCCTGCCCGAGCGCGGCGCCATGGCTCGCCTCGACCCGGCACAGGCCGCGCACCATGTTGCGGTGATGCGGCATCATCTTGCGCGACCACGGCGTCGGGTTGTTGAGGCGCTCGAGATACGGCCCGGCGGTGATGGTGCTCTCGTCTCGCGCTTCGTAGAGCATGAAGTAGCCGCTGCCGCCATCGGCCGCGACCCAGCGCGAGCCGCGCAGGAATCCGGGAATCGAAAGCCGCTCGGGCATGTGCTCGTGCGCGTGCCAGTCGTCGAATTCTTCGCGCACCTCCGGTGCCACGTCGCACCAGATCGTCACCGCCGCTTTCATAGGGGCACTGCTCTCCCGCTGCCCGCCGCCTCGTGTATCGCCTGCACTACGGCGAGCGTGCGCGTCGCGTCGGCGCCGCTCGAGCGCGGCGCTTCCTCGCCGCGGATCACGCGGCAGAAGTGCTGCAGCTGGCGCACCTGGGGATCGGCTTTCGCTACCGTCAGTGATTCGCGCTGCAGCGGCGCGTACCAGCCGCTTCTGTCCCCATAGCGCCAGAGCTCCATCCTGGGTAACGCGAGCGAGCCGCTGGTGCCGGAAAAAAAGTAGCAGTTCTCCGGCTGCTGCGGGTACACCGGGTTTTCGCCCGAGGCGAGCTCCCAGCTCCACGGCGCCGGCACGGCGTCCGACACCGTCGCGCTGCCGACCGCGCCATTCGCGAATCGCAGCGTCACCGCCGCCGAATCTTCGACCGGGAAACCACGCGCAGCATTGGCGGTGATGGCGCGTACCTCGGCGATCTCGCCGCAGATGTAGCGCAGGTCGTCGATATCGTGGATCAGGTTGATCAGCAGCGGCCCGCCGCCAGCTTCGCGCCGCCAGGCGACGTCGAAGTAATCGGCGGGCTTCTGCAGCAGCCACAGCGCGGCGACCGCGGCCAGGCGGCCGATGCGGCCGCCCTGCACCACTTCGCGCGCCTTCTCGATCAGCGGATTGTGCCGGCGGTGATGGCCGACGAGGAGCGGCACGCGCGCCTTTTCCGCGGCGTCGACCAGGCGGCGGGAGGATTCGACCGTCTCGGCCACCGGCTTCTCCACCAGCATCGGAATGCCGCGCTCGACGCAGGCGAGGCCGACGGGCACATGCAGCGCGTTCGGCGTCGCGACGATCACGCCGTCGGGCTTTTCCTTGTCCAGCATCTCGGTGTACAGCGCATAGCGCGGCACGCCGAAATCCGCGCCCTGCACCGGATCGGCGACCGCGGCAAGCTGGCACATCGGCTCCTTGCGCACCGTCTCGATATGCCGGCGGCCGAACTGGCCGGCGCCTACGACGGCAATGCGCATTGCTCGAGCAGTGCTTGGGTCGCCGCGAGCGCCCGCCGCGCGCGCTCCAGCGGCTCGAGCTTCTGCGCCACTGGAATTTCGAGGCTGAGCGGAATGCCGGCGGGCAGCGCGCGCAACAGTCCTTTGAGGTCGAGCCCGCCCTCGCCCGGGAACAGGCGGTCGCCGCGCGCCTGGCGGATGATCTCCTGCATGTCCGAGGGGCGCTCGGGCCGCGCATCGCAGAGCTGCATGTAGCGCAAACGCTGGCGGCCCACCTTCGCCAGCACTTGCGGCGTGTCTCCGCCACGGTAGAAATGAATCGCATCGACCAGCAGGCCGCCGTTCGCGCGTGCCGCGCCGTCGAGGATGCGCATGGCCTTGGCGACGTTGGAAACATCCACCCAGGGCATCGGCTCCAGGTTGGCCGACAAGCCGTGTCGCGCGCCGAGATCGCAAAGGCGGCCGAACGTTTCGATCAGCCGCGCTTCGTCGGGGTCGGCGCCGTGCACCAGGAGCTCGGTCGCACCCAGGCGCTGCGCCGCGGCCATCACCGATTCAAGCTCGGGGATCTTGGTCTCGGGCGTGAGGCGGAACACCTCGACATCGAGCATTTGGACGCCGGTATCGGCCAGGCGTTTTTCGACCTCCGCAACATCCAGCGGGTAGTTGTACGGTTGGCCCGCCACCGGAACCAGGCGCAGACCGACGTGCGTGTAGCCGGCCTGTGCCGCGACGCTGACCTGCTCATGGTGCGGCAGCTCGAGCACCGTCAGCGCGGCCAGGCCGATTTTTCTCATGAGACGATCCTGCGGAAGTGCGCGTCCATTCGCGCCACATCCGCGTCGAGGCCGGTGAACAGCTTGAAGTTCCTGAGCGCCTGTCCTACGTTCATGTGGCCGCCGTCCATGGTGGCGCACCCCGCGCGACGAGCCGCCTTGAGGAGTGGCGTTTCGAGCGGCACGTAGACGATCTCGGAGATCCACAGCTCGCGCCGCAGCAGCTTCTCCGGGAACGGCATGCCCGACTGCTTCTCCATCCCAACGGGCGTGGCCTGGATGAGGCCGTCGGCGCGCTGCAGCGCCGACGCGATATCGCCGTCTGCGCTCGCCCGCCCGGCGCCGTGGACGTCGTTCAGGTGCCCGGCCAGCGCAGCGGCACGCGAAGACATGACGTCGACCACGACGAGAGTCTTCGCGCCCAGCCGCAGCACGGCGTCGGCGACCGCGGAGCCTGCTCCGCCGGCGCCGAGCAGCACCACCCGGTCCAATCGCGCCTGCGGCAGTGCCCGCCGGAATCCCCAGCCCCAGCCTGCGCCGTCGGTGTTGTAGCCGACGAGGCGGCCGTCCGTGTGCACGACCGCGTTCACGGCCCCGATGACGCGCGCCTCCTCGGAGACATCGTCCAGCAGCGGAATCACCGCTTGCTTGCACGGATAGGTGATGTTCAGCCCGTCGAAGCCCATGCGCCTGGCCGCGAGCGCCAGCTCGGGCAGCGCCTCAATACCCAGCTGAAGCTCGTCGAGATCGATGAGCTTGTAAACGCTGCGCAGCCCATGCGCCTGGGCTTCGGTCTCCATCAACGCGGGAGAGCGAGAGCGCTGGATCCCCGCGCCGATCAGCCCCAAGAGGAGATTCTTCTGTCGACCGGCCACGCTACTTTTTGCCGAGCGCCGGCAGCGTCTCGACCACCACCTGCTTGCCGCCCTTCACTTCCACCAGGTAGCTCTCGCGGTCGATGTCGCCCTTGTCGTCGAAGCACACGTCCATCAGGAGGCCGGGCGTCTGCTTGGCGCTGAAGCACGAGTTCTTGATGGTCTGGGCAAAAGCCTTGCGATCGAACTTGCCCATCTTCTCGGTGACCGCTTTGACGACATAGATGCCGGTGTAACCCTTGATGCCGTTATGGTCCGATTTGCTCCTGAACTCTTTTTCGTATTTTTCCGAGAAGGCGCGAATCGCGGGATTGGGCGCGTCGATCGTCAAGCCGACGTGGCCCTTCACGCCGTTAGCGGCGTCGCCCGCGAGCTCGATCACCTTCTGGCCCATGATCGTGGTCTCGCCGATGATCGGCTTGTCGTAGCCCTGCTTGCGCAGCTCGCGCAACAGCCGCGCCGATTCCTCCTCGTTCAAATAGGCGAACAGCACATCCGCATTGGCCTGTTTCGCGCGCAGCACCGGGCTGGAGAAGTCGACCTGGCCGGGATCGGTCGAGATGTCGGCGAGCACCTTGATATTCCGAGCACCGAGCTCCTTGAGGATGGCGTCGCGGCCGCCCTTGCCAAAGTCATTGTTCACGAACATCACGGCCACGCTCTTCGCCTTGGCGCCGCTCGCGATGTACTGCGCCACCTTGGGCATCGCGGTGACCTGCGAGAAGGAGGTGCGATAGACGTAGGGGTTGCCCTGCATGGTGATGTTGGTGGCCTCGCCGCCGGTGAAGTTCGGCACCTCGGCGCGGCGCGTCTCGGCCATGCTGACGATGATCGAGCCCGAGAACACCGGCCCCATGACCACGTAGACGTCGTCGTCGATCGCTTTGACGGTGAGCGCCTTGGCGACCGCTGGGTTGGACTGGGTGTCGTTGGTCTCGAGCTGCAACTTGCGGCCGAGGATGCCGCCCGCGGCGTTGATCTCCTTCACGGCAAGCTCGACGCCGTTCCTGAAGTTGGTGCCGGAGGTAGTGCCGGTCCCCGACAGCTCGACGACACTGGCGATTTTCACGGTCTGCGCGTGCGCGGCCCCCCAAGCGAGGGCGAGTGCCAAGGGAATGATGAGTTTTTTCATGCGGTCCTCCTAGTTGAGCCTCCAAGAAACAGCCGGTTGAGATTCGGATCGTTCAACAGCTCGCTCGCAGGCCGGTCGAGGGCGAGATGCCCCATCTCCAGCACCAGCGCACGGTTCGCAAACTTCAGGGCACTGCGCACATTCTGCTCCACCATCAGCACGGTGGTACCGCCGTCGGCCAGCTCGCGCAGCAGGCGGAACACCTCGCGGCTGATGAGCGGCGAGAGCCCGATCGAGGGCTCGTCGATCAGCAGCAGGCGCGGGCGCAGCAGCAGCGCGCGGCCGATCTCGAGCTGCTTCTGCTCGCCGCCCGAGAGCGTCGAGGCCTGATTGTGCAGGCGCTCCCTGAGGCGCGGGAAGCGCTCGAGCACTTCTGGAATTCTTTCGTGAATCAGCTTGCGGGGCAGCGTGATGCCGCCGAGCTCCAGGTTATGCAGCACCGAGAGCGAGCCGAAGAGATTTCGGCCCTGGGGTACAAACGCGACGCCGAGATCGAGCATCGCCCGGGGTGGCGTGCCGTTGATGTCTTTGCCATCCATTTTCACCGCGCCGGAGCGCGGCACGAGCAGGCCGAACAGCGTCTTCAGCGCGGTGGACTTGCCCGCGCCATTGGGTCCGATGAGCAGCGTGATCTCGCCGTCGTTGGCGGTGAATGACAGCTGGTTCAATATCGTCAGCGTGGGCGAATAGCCGGCCACCACGTTCTGGAACTCAATTGCCAAGGTAGGCCTCCAGAACAGCGCGATTGGATTGCACTTCCTCCGGCTTGCCCTCGGCCAGCACCTTGCCTTCGACCATGCAGATCACGCGCGGGCACAGGCGCATGATGAATTCCATGTTGTGCTCGATGACGATGAAACTGCCGCCCTGGCTTTGATTCAGCTTCGATAGCAATTCCCTGAGCTCATCGACCAGCGCGGGATTGACGCCTGCGCAGGGCTCGTCGAGCAGCACCAGGCGCGGCCGCGCCATGAACGCCATGGCGATGTCGACCAGCTTCTGCTGGCCGTAGGACAGGCTGCCGGCGGGCAGGTGGGCGACGTGCTCGAGGCGGAACAGCTCGATCATCTCGTCGGCCTGCTGGCCGAGGCCCGCGTCGGGGGCGGCGAACAGGCGTCCGGCAAGCGAGTCCTTGAACTCCTGGGCCGCGGCGATCAGGTTGTCTCGCAGGCTCAGCTTGCCGAACACCTGCAGCGTCTGGAAAGTGCGGCCGATGCCGCGCCGCGAGAGCTTGAGCGGCGACATGCCGGTGATGTCCTCGCCGCAGAACTCCATGTGCCCGGCGGTCGGCTTGATCTGGCCGAGGATGCTGTTGAAGAGCGTGGTCTTGCCGCTGCCGTTGGGGCCGATGACGCCGACGATCTCTCCCGGGCCGACTGCGAAGCTCACGCCATCGACGGCGCGAATGGCGCCGTAGTGCTTCACGCAGTCTTTCACCTCGAGGAACGGCGTCATGCCTTTTTCCACCGATCGGGGATGGAAAGCAGGCCGCCGGGCAGCCAGATCATCAGCGCCACCACCGCAAGGCCGAAGATCACCAGGTACCAGTCCTTCAGGAAGCGCAGCCATTCCGGCAGCAGGATCACGATCGCCGCGCCGAGCATCGGCCCGAAGAATTTCCCCGAGCCGCCGACGATCACCATCAGCAGCATCATCAGCGACGCGGTGAGATGGAACGGCGCCGGCTCGATGAACTGCACCAGCACCGCAAAGTACGCGCCGGCAATCCCGGCGAAGGCGGCGCCGATGGCAAAGGCGAGCAGCGTGTAGGCAGTGATGTTGACGCCCAGGCTCTCGGCGCGAATCGGGTTGTCGCGCAGGGCGGCAAAGGCGCGGCCCCAGGGCGAGCGGATCACCCACCACAGCAGCAGCGCAAGCAGGATGGTCGAGCCGTATGCGAACCAGAAAAACGCGGCGGAGCGCTCGAGGCTCAGTCCAAAGAACGCAGGTCGCTGGATGCCGGAGATGCCGAAGGTGCCGCCGGTGAGCCACTCCTCGTTGCGGAAGAAGAGGTAGGTCAGCACGTTGAAGCCGAGCGTGGCAAAGGCAAGGTAGTGGTGCTGCACTCGCAGCGCCGGGAAGCCGATCACCAGGCCGACCAGGAAGCACAGCACCGCGGCCATGGGCAGCACCAGCCAGAAGGACAGCCCGAGCTTCATCAGGATCGCCGCGGTATAGGCGCCAATGCCGAGGAACGCGGCGTGGCCGATCGACATCTGCCCGGCATAGCCCACGGTCAGGTTGAGCCCCATTCCGGCCATCACATAGACGCACCACAGCGTGAGGAGATAGATGCCGTAGTTTTTCAGGCCGAGCGGCGCGGCAGCGAGCAGCACCATCAACACCGCCAGCGCAATCCGCTGGGATCTTTTCAAACCTTGCGCTCCTCGGCCTTGCCGAGCAGACCCTCGGGCTTGAAGAGGATCACGACCAGGAACAGCATCAGCGCGACGCCTTCCTTGTACGCGGGAGAGAGGTAAGCGCCGGTCAGGTTCTCGAGGATGCCGACCAGCACCCCGCCGAGCAGCGCGCCGCGGGTCTGGTTGAAGCCGCCGATGATCGCGGCGTAGAAGGCTTTCAGGCCGATGGTGTCGCCCATGTCGAACTTGGCGAGATAGGTCGGCGTCACCAGCAGCGCCGCCACCGCGGCGAGCAGCGCATTGATCAGGAAGACGTAGAGGATCATCCGCTTGACGTCGATCCCGAGCACCGTGGCGGACTCGGTGTTCTGCGCCACCGCCTGCATCGCGCGCCCGGTGATGGTCCGGTTCAGGAACGCCTGCAGGCCGAAGACGATCGCGCCCGCGAGCACCAGCGTGCCGATGTCGTAGAAGGAAATTCTCACGCCGAGAACCGAAACCAGCGTGTCGGGAAACACGTTCGGAAACGGATGCGCCTCGGCGCTGTAGCTCGCCCTGACCAGGTTCTTCACGCCGATCGAAAGTCCGAGGGTCGCGATCACCAGCGGGATCACGCCGTGCCGGATCAGCGGATCGACCACCGCTTTCTTGAAGCCCACGCCGAGCACCAGCATCGATGCGATGCAGGCGATGGCGAACGCGAGCCACAGGGGCGCGCCGAAGGACAGGCCGAGCAGCGTGATGAACGCGGGCAGCATGACGAACTCGCCCTGCGCGAAATTGATGGTGCCGGAGGCCTGCCAGAGCAGCGTGAAGCCGAGCGCGGCGAGCGCATAGATGGCGCCCACGGCCGTGCCCGATATGACGAGCTGCAGGAAATCGCCCAACCGCCCTCCTCCCCGGCAAATGCTACTGTGTGCGGCTCGTGCCATGATAGGCGCCGTGACCCGCCTACTGCTCGCCGCGCTCGCGGCATTGATGGTCCATGGTGCGGGGGCACAGTCGTATCCCTCGCGTCCGGTGAAGATCGTGGTGCCGGCAACGCCCGGCGGCGCGATCGATCTGATCGCGCGTACCCTGGGCGAAAAGATGACCGGCTCGTTTGGCCAGCCGGTCGTCGTCGAGAACAAGCCGGGTGCGGCCAACAACCTCGGCACCGATTTCGTCGCCAAGAGCCCGCCCGACGGCTACACGCTGCTGATCATCGCTTCGAGCCATGCCACCAACAAGTTCCTCTACAAGGACCTGCCCTACGACCCGGTGAAGGATTTCGAGCCGGTGGTCTACACGCACGTCGTGCCGCTGCTGCTCGCGGTGCACCCGTCGGTGCCGGCGAAGAATGTCCAGGAGCTCACGGCGTGGGTGAAGGCCAATCCCGACAAGGCGGTCTACGCCTCGAGCGGGTCCGGCAGCTCGCTGCACATGGCCGCCGAGCTCTACATGAGCATGACCGGCACGAAGATGCAGCACGTGCCGTACAAGGGCAGCTCGGCCGCGCATCCCGATCTGCTCGCCGGCCGCACGGCGATGATCTTCGACACCATCACCGCGGTGCGCGGACATGTGAAGGCAGGCACGCTGCGCGGCATCGCGGTCACCACGCTCAAGCGCTCGAGCTCGATGCCCGAGCTGCCGACGATCGCCGAGTCGGGCCTGCCGGGCTACGACGCCAGCACCTGGGGCGGCATCCTCGCGCCCGCGGGCACGCCGAAGGAAGTGGTGGCGAAGCTGAACGGCGCGATGAATGCGGTGCTCAAGCAGGACGACGTGCGCACCCGGCTCGGCGGCGCCGGCATCGAGATCCAGGGCGGCGCGCCCGGTGAATTCGCCGAGGTGATCAAGGCCGAGATCGACAAATGGGGCCGCGTCGTCAAGGAAGCCGGGATCCAGCCGGAATGAGCACCAAGGAAAACCTGCCGCAGGCCTCCAACCCGCTGGGCATCGACGGCCTGGAGTTCGTCGAGTACGCCACCTCGCAACCGCAGGCGTTCGGCGCGCTGCTGCAGAAGCTCGGCTTCGCGGCGGTGGCGCGGCATCGCTCGCGCGAAGTGATGCTCTACCGCCAGGGCGCGATGAACCTGATCGTCAACGCGCACGAGGCGGCCGAGAGCGCGCCGACGCTGTCGGCCTTCGCGCTGCGGGTGCGCGACGCGGCGTACGCGCACCACCACGCGCTCGAGCTTGGTGCCTGGGAGATGCCGACGCGCGCTTCCGCCATGGAGCTCAACATCCCCGGCATCCACGGCGTCGCCGACACGCTGATCTATTTCGTCGACCGCTATCGCGACTTCTCGATCTACGACGTCGACTTCGTGCCGCTCGCCGCCACCGACCCGCGGCCGCCGGCGATCGCCGGGCTGCACTGGTTCGGCGTGGTGCAGTCGATCCTGGGCGATCGCACTGCCGATTGGCTCGACTTTTACCAGAACCTTTTCGGCTTCAGCGTCCTGCCGCGCGGCCAATATTTCGGCGTGCTGCCGAAAGGCACGCTGCTCGAGAGCCCGTGCCACAAGTTCTACCTGCAGCTGGTCGAGCCGCCGCCCGGCGCCGAGGACGTTCGCTGGGACGAGGGCCTGGTACGCGTCGGCCTCGGCGCCGCCGATGTGCCGGCCGCCGTGAAAGCCCTGCAGGCGCGCGGCATGGTGTTCGTCGACCGCGGCACCGTGCAGCCGAGCGAAAAAGGCGCGCTGACGCAACCCTATCTCGGGGGCGTGACGTTCGAATTAGTCCACAGCCATCTCAAACCATAAAGGGGTCAGAGCAATTTTCCTGAAACAAATGGAGAACCATGCGGCCCCGATTTGTAACCAGAAAATTGCTCTGACCCCTTTATGAATCTGGATCACTTCGGGATGGACACCATCACGCTTGCGGGGCCGCTCGAGGCCAAGCTGCGCGCGGTACGCGCGGCTGGCTTCACGCAGATCATGCTCTCGGCGCAGGACATCGTCGGCCATCCCGGCGGCGAGGCGGCGGCGATCGCCGCCGTGCAGAAGAGCGGCCTGCGCGTCACCGGCTTCCAGGTGCTGCGCGACTTCGAGGGCCTGGACGGGCATCTCCACGCGTACAAGGTGGATGTCGCCAAGGCGATGCTCGAGATGTGCCGCGCGCTGCGCTCGCGCATCCTCTTAGTGTGTTCCTCCGCCTCGGCGCATGCCACCGGCGATACCGGCCGCCTGGTGAAGGACCTGCAGAAGCTGGCGATGCTCGCCGTGCCGCTCGACATCCGCATCGCCTACGAAGCGCTCTCCTGGGGCCGGCATGTCCACGAGTACACCCAGGCCTGGGACATCGTGCAGAGCGCCGGGCGCGAGAACCTGGGCCTCGCGCTCGATTCGTTCCATATGCTCGCCAACCGCACGCCGCTCGATACGCTGCAGGAGATCGAGCCGAAGAAGATCTTCATCGTGCAGCTCTCCGACTTTCTCTGGCAGGAGGTGCGCTCGCCCGAGGATCGCATCGAGACCGCGCGCCATTCGCGCGTCTTCCCCGGCGAAGGCGTGCACAGCGAAAAGGTGATCGAGCTCGCGCGCCAGCTCGACGAGATGGGCTACCGCGGGGACTACAGCTTCGAGGTGTTCAACGACGACTACCGGCAGTTGCCGCTGCCGGTGGTCGCGGAGCGGGCGCGACGCTCGGTGAAATGGATCACCGGCCGCGTCGCGCGCCGCAGCCTGCCGGCACGCCGGCAGGCATAACTTCCCTTACTTGGTCGTCGAGCCGGCGCCGGACTGCTTCTTCTCGTCCGGGTCGATGGCGCGCTCGATCTTGTTCTTGGCGGTCGTCGCGTCCTGCTTGGTCATCGCCTCGAGATACTCGATGCGCGAGAGCTTGCCGTCGCCGTTCTTGTCGGCTTGCTTGAACTTCTTGGCGAGCTCCGGGTTGGCCGCGGCTTCTGTGCGGGAGATGTAGCCGTCCTTGTTCTTGTCGAGCGCGTGGAAGCCGGGATCGTTGGCGTCTTTGCCGACCTTGTCTTCGGCATAGCCGGCGCCGACTGCAAGCGCGAGCGCCGCGGCGACGAGAAAGAAAGATGATTGAGCGAGCCTCATACAGACCTCGTGGTTGAGAAATTTTGAGGCCCTGACTATGCGAGCGCGCGGCAGCCCCGGCAATGCGCCGAAGGACGCAGGCGCTAGCCTGGGCGTAGCTGCCGCCCGACAGTTTCAGTACGGCGAGGGCGTGCCGAGGTCGAGCCCGTGCTTTTGCAGCAGCGCTGCATGCTCCGGCGCGCTCAGGAACTTAAGGAACGCGCGCGCGGCATCCGGCTCGCGCGCGCCGACGTGCACGCCACCAGAAAACACGGTGGTTTGCTGCAGCGCGGCGGGTAGCGCACCGACGAAGTCGATGCCCGGGAAATGAATCAGCTCGCTCACCAGCTGGAAGCCGATTTCCGCCTCGCCCTTGGCGATCAGCTCGCCAATCGGCGCGCCGGAAGGCGGAGTGCGGAACTTGGGCTTGAGCTCGGCAAGCACGCCCAATTTGTCCAACAGGCTGGTGACGTAAACGCCGCTCGGACCGGTGGAGACGCCGATGGTCTTCGCCGCAGCGAGCGTGCGCTTCAAGGCATCGGTTGAGCTGACGTCGGGTTTCGGTGCACCGGCGCGCACCGCGACGCCGACCAGGGCGCGCGCCACGTCGGCGCGGCTGCCCGCCATCAGTCTTCCGGTATCGGTGAGGTCCTCGTTCCAGTTCGACGGCAGGATCACGGCGTCGAACACTTCGCCGGCCTTCATGCGCTTCATTGCATCGGCCACGCCGGACCAGGTGGTCACCACCTTGTTGCCGCTCGCCTTCTCGAACTGCGGCACGAGCTGGAGATAAGCCTCCCTGATGCCGGGCGTGGCGAGCACCGTGATGTCCGCCGCTTGCGCCATTCCCGTCACTGCCAAGGTCGCCGCTGCCAAGAGGCCTCTCATATTAGTTAGCCAGCGGATCAGGCCGCAGCTGCAGCTTGTAGACCTTCGGCCGGTTCTCTTTGCCGCCTTCATTATGGAAGTTGGTGCGCGTGCCCGACGTAGTCCACAGCCCGCGGCCCTTCCAGCCGGCCTTCGCATCGTCGATGCGGCCGTCGATGTTCTTGGTGAAGAAGCCCAGCGGATAAGGCACGCGAAAGTCGATGATCTTGCCGTCGACCACCGCCATCAGCGACTCGCTGCCGTTGGTTTGCGCGATCGGCACATTGCGCCCGAGGCCGAAGGTGTTATAGCGGTCTACCCAGACGAAATAGGCATGGTTCGCGCTGCCCGCTTCGTCGGCGCCCTTGAACTGCGGCCCGGGCATGCGATAGAGCGTCCAGCCTTCCCGGCACAGCTTGCCGCTCGCCGCTTCCGGCCCGTTGACCGCGCCTTTGCATTTGCGCCGGTCGAAGCTCGCGATGTGGCCGCTCGCGAGCGGCGTCCACACCACGCCGTCGGTGCCCATGTCGATGCCACGCGGGCTGTAGCCCGGCGCAGGCGCCACGAATACTTCGGTGAGCGCGGTCTCGGCCGGGTTGGCACCCGGGATGATGCGCATCACGTAGCCCGGCTGCTCCATGCGGGCGAAGCCGATGCCCATCGACTGGCCCCACACGGACTCGTCCACCGGGCTCGGCGTCACGCCGTAGAACGCGGCGCGCAGCTTGGTGTCGCCTTCATCGCGCCTGCCGTTGCCGTTGGTGTCGACGATGATCGGCGTCCAGCCCTGCGCCGCAGCCTCGTTGCCGGTCTCGAAATACTTCTTGGTGTCGAGCCAGCCGACCACGCCGCTGCCGGGGCCGCCGGCGCTGGTCCACAGCATCTCGGGTTTCTTCGGATCGAAGTACAGGTGATGCGTCGAGAAGCAGGTGTCGACCAGCGACCACTTGTCCGACTTCGGGTCATACACCGACAGGTGGCGCGGCGACTCCTTCAGCGGCGCGACCTTGGACGAGGCGATCGAGCCGTCGCTGCAGAACTTCGGCTGCACTACCGCGGGACGGATGCGCGCCGTGAACCAGACGCGGCCTTCGCGATCCATCATCGGGTTATGGATGCTGGTGTGGCCGTCCCAGATGGCCTCCTCGCCCCAATAGGCCGAGGGGCCCTTGGGCAGCGAGGTCGACGACGGCGTTTCCGGGTCCTTGTACGGATGCTTGATCTGCGACGCGGTGTGCGTCTTCGGATCGAGCACCGGCACCATGTCCGAGCTCTCCTCGGTCGCGCCGTAGATCTTGCCGTTGGCGTTGATCGTCGGCTTGTTCTTGTCGGTCGCGACCGAGTCGTGCAGGTAGGCCTTGGGCGTCGACCAGTCCCACATCGTGATGACGACGTTGCGCTCGATGCCTTTCGGCCGCTCGGGCTTGGCGGCCGGCAGCTCGCCCGCCGCGACGCGATCGGTCCAGTCGGCGAAATTCTTGAGTGCCGCATCGATTCCCATATAGCCGAGGCCGGTCGCCATGTTGGTCATCGCCTGGCCCGACTGTGTGCGCCGCGCCCAGGCCTGGAAAGAGTTGCCGTCCTTGGCGAACACCTCGGGCACGTTGCGGATGCCGGCGCTGCCGAGCGCGTGGCACGACTGGCAGGCGTTCTTCACCGTATCGATCCACTGCTCCTGCGACTTGATGTTCTCGGAGATGCCGTTGCCCTTGGCGCCGGTGCCCGGGAAATCGCTCTTCGCCGGGATGTTGAGCATCGAGTACCAGTACATCCCCGGATACAGCTCGGCCGCGGCCTTGGAGCTCGGCGCCATCGACACATTGAGATTCACGCGCTTGCCTGGCGCAGCCTGGCTCTTCGCCGAGTCGGCGAGGCCGTAGCCGCGCACCCAGACGCTGTAATTCGCCTTCGGCAGCTCCGGAATGAGATAGCGGCCCTTGTCGTCGGTGACCACGACCTTGATGAACTTGGTCGGCAAGTCATTGGTTTCGGCGATCACCCAGACGCCGGCTTCGGGCCCGGTCGGGCCGGCGACCACGCCGCCGATATCCGAGGCACCGATTTTCTGCGCGTAGGCGGGAACAGCGAAAAGGACAGCGGCGGCGACGGCGCAAGCGAGCTTCATAACATCCTCCCCAAGACGTGGCTGGCAGAATGCGCCAATCCTTTTCCCGGAGCAATAGCTGCTTTCGAATCGCCATGCGCCTCGTTACCTTTTGTACAAATGACAGCCCCGCGCCCCGGCTCGGGGCGCGTAAAGGCCGCCAGATCGTCGATCTCGGCCCCGGCCGCATGAAGGATCTGCTCGCCGGCGGTCCGACCGCCCTCGAGCGCGCGCGCAAGGCCACCGGCCCGCTGCTGGAGGAGCGCGCGATACGCTACCTGCCGCCGGTCCCGGATGCCGATAAGTTCTTGTGCGTAGGCAAGAACTATCGCCAGCACCTGGAAGAGCTGCGGGCGAACGATCTGCTGGCCGAGATGCCGCAGGAGCCCACCGCGTTCGTGAAGCTGAATTCCTGCCTCGTCGGCCACGACGCCAAAGTAGCGCGGCCGCACGGCATCGTGCGGCTCGACTACGAGCCCGAGCTGGTGTTCGTCATCGGCAAGCGCGCGCTGGGCGCGAAGCAGGCCCAGGCGTTCGACCACGTGGCCGGCGTCACCATCCTCAACGACCTCACCGACCGCGACGCGCAAAAGCGCGAAGTCGCCTCCGGCTCGCGCTTCTGGACCGGCAAGAACATCCCCGGCTTCGGCCCGCTCGGCCCCGAGATCGTCACCCTGGACGAGATCCGCGACCCGTACGACCTCTGGATGGTCTGCACGGTGAACGGCCAGGAGCGCATGCGCGTCAACACGCGCGACCAGATCTGGAAATTCCCCGACATCCTCGAGCACTTCTCGCGCTACATCCCGTTCGAGCCCGGCGACATGTTCTCCACCGGCGCGCCCGGCGGCGTCGCCGTGGGCAAGCCGAACGCCGCCGAGCTTTTTCTCAAGCCTGGCGATGTCGTCGAATGTTCCATCGAGGGCAATCACCACGCTCAGAACCCACATCGTCTGAACATGAAGCTCGCCAGCTTTTTATCTGGGCTCTTGATTGCGGGGACAGCCTTCTCGCAGAACTTTCCAACCAAACCGGTGCACATCATCGTGCCCTTCCCGCCTGGCGGCGGCGCCGATGCGCTCGCGCGCCTGATGGCGCCGAAGCTCGGCGAGATCTGGAAGCAGCAGGTGATCGTCGAGAACAAGCCCGGCGCGAGCGGCCGCATCGGCGCCGACGCGGTGGCGCACTCGCCCGCCGATGGCACCACGCTGCTCATGAGCTCGACCGCGTCGCTCACCGAGAAGAACGTGGACCAGTTCGCGCCGGTGACGCTGGTGTCGGCGTCGCCCTATGTGCTGACGGCGAATCCAAACGTGCAGACTGCGAATGTGCGCGAGCTGATCGCGCTCGCAAGCGAGCGGCCTGGCAAGCTCACTTACGGCTCGTCGGGGACCGGCGCGGCGTCGCACCTTTCTGCCGAGCTTTTCAAGTCGATGGCGCGGGTCGATCTGCTGCACGTGCCGTACAAGGGAACCGGACAGGCGCTCACCGATCTGCTCGCCGGCCAGGTCGACCTGATGTTCGCGCCGGCGCAGACCGTGATCTCGCACGTAAGAGCCGGCAAGCTCAGGGCGCTCGCCACGACCGGCGAGAAGCGCGCGGCGGCGCTGCCGGATTTGCCGACCGTGGCAGAAGCGGGACTTGCGGGCTACGCGGCCGTCGGCTGGTTCGGGCTGCTCGCGCCGGCGGCGACGCCGAAGGCGATCGTCGCGCAGCTCAGCCGCGATGCGAACCGCGTGCTCGGCGAGCGCGAGGTGCGCGAACGGATGGAAGCGCTCGGCGCCGAGCCGGCGGGAAACACGCCGGAGGAATTCGCGCGCTTCATCCGCGACGACCAGGCGAAGTGGTCGAAACTCATGCGCGAGGCCGGCCTCAAGCCCGAATGAAAAAGGGGTCAGACCCCTGCGGCGTCTGACCCCTTCGTGGAGCGTACTGCTGAGTTACAGCGGGGGAACTCTCGGTCCGCCGCGCCCGCGGTAGCCCATGACGAGCGACACGACGAACGCGATCAGGAACAGGAAGAACAGGACTTTTGCGATTCCCGCAGCCGTACCGGCAAGGCCGGTGAAGCCGAAGATCGCCGCGAGTATCGCGACAATGAAGAACCCAATCGCCCAGCTAAGCATGTGAGCCTCCAACGGTTGGTAGAAACAACCGTAGGGGTGCAATTCGCGTGCCGGGTCAGACCACCGCATCCTCAGCCGGATACTGCGCAGCCTCGTCCTGCGGCAAGGGCTCGATGTCGAGACCCGCGTCGGCGTCGCCATCGAGCTCGTCTGCATCCAGCGCGATCGCCGGCTTGCCGTAAGGCGTCATCAGGCCGAACACCCGCAAATCGTCCTTGGTGATCGGATTAAGCGGGCCGAGCCAGCTCAGGAACTGCGCGAGGTGGGTGATGCGCTCGGGATGCGCGCAGGCACCGGGAGCGGCCGGATCGAAGGCGCTGCCGCTTTGCAGGCGCGATACGCGATCGGGAATCAACGCGAGAGTACGGGAGACGACGGCAGCATTCATGTTTTTCCTCCGCTGGGCGAATCGCCAACGCGAGACTAGCCAGCGCGCCGCCGCTTGCATAGCGCAAATTGCCGCGACCGCTTAGAACTGAAACGCTACGCGCTGTCATCCAAAAGTGTCAGGCGCCACCCGACGGGGACCAAAAATTGCTCATTGCCTTTGCAAAATGAGCACATTACGCATTGCACTCACCGTGATTTTTTTCAGCGGCATCGCGCAGGCCCAGACGCCGGGCGTGGGCGAGACGCGGCCCGCAGAGCCGGCCGCGCGCGAGCGCAGCGGCCCGGCGGACGACGTCGTCAGGGGCGCCGTGATCAAGGAGCGCGAGCCGGTGGTGGCGCCGGAGAAGCCGCAGAGCGATTCCGACCGCGCGATCACCCGCTGCAACGCGCTGTCGGGCGCCTTGCGCGAGGAGTGCATGCGCCAGGAACAAAATGCCGGCGCCGGCGCCACGCGCGCGATCGAGCCGGCCACGGCCCCGCCGCCGCAAAATCCCCGCTAGGCTTTATCCAGAGCTCGACACCACGACGCGGATCGGCGTCGGGTTGTAATCGTTGACCGGATTGTTGATCTGCGGGCAATTGGAAATCACCGCGAGCACGTCGGACTCCGCGCGCAGCTCGACATGATCGCCCGCCTTCGAAATGCTCGGTCCCATGTCCATCTCGCCGTTCGCACCGACCGGCACGTACATGAAGAAATTGACGTTCGCCACCAGGTCTTTCGCTCCCATGCCGTACTTGGCGAGCTCGCGGAGGAAGTTGTCGCGGCAGTTGGGCTGGTAGCCGACGTTGTAGCGGAAGCGGTTGAGCGCCGCGCTGCAGCAGCCGCCGATCGTGTCGTGCCTGCCGCAGCTGTCGGCAACGATGGTGAACAGCGGCGTCAGGCCGACGCTGTAGAGCACGCTGCCGGTGGAGAGAAAAATGCCTGCCGGATTGATCTTCATCGTATCCGCCGCCGCGTAGCGGTCGGCGTAGTCGTGCGCGTTGTAGCAAAGGAAGTCGACCGCCTGCTTGCCCTCGAGGTCGACGATGCGCAGGCGCTCGCACCACGGTGTCCTCGAGGACGCTCACCCTAGGTAGCGGTTTCGCGCGGCGCCTTTGGCGCCGGCTTGCGCGGTCCGGGGTCGCGGGCGTGCCAGCCCTTCTCCGCCATGCAGCCGTTGAAAAGCGCGATGCCCAAAGCTTTGCGTTTCTCCTCGTCCTCGACGCCACGGGTGCGCTCGAAGGCCGTGCCGTGACATTCCGACATGTCCTGCCTCAGCATGAGCTGCTGCTCGCCGGGCTGGATGCCGCGCTGGGAAAGTCCCGGGTTGGTCCACAGAGCGCTGCGCTGAGCGTGTGCGGCCCCCACCGCGCAAAGAAGAAACACGAAGGAGAGGACGCGCGCCATGAGGCATGGCTAGCTTACACTCAAGCCATGTCGGTACTGCGCATCGCAAAGATGGGCAATCCGGTGCTGCTGCGCAAGGCCGAGCTCGTGGCCGACCCGACTTCGCCCGAGATCAAGCGCCTCGCCGCCGACATGCAGGAGACGCTCGAAGACATCGGCGCAAGCGGCCTCGCCGCGCCGCAGGTCTTCGTCTCCGAGCGCGTGGTGGTCTATCGCATCATCGCTTCGCGCATCCCGGAAGGCTCGGGCCTCCAGCCTCGGCCGTGGACCGTGATGGTCAACCCCGTCATCACTCCCAGACGCGACGCGAAGACGCCAGTGTGGGAGCGCTGCCTGTCCATTCCCGGCTTGCACGGCAAGGTGCCACGCTATCTGGACATCAACATCCGGTATCAGACCCTCGAGGGGAAAACTGAAAGCCATGACGCATACAGCTCCTGGGCGGCGCTCCTGCAGCACGAGTGCGATCACCTGGACGGCATCGTCTATCCGATGCGCATGACCGATCTTTCGCTCCTTGCCTACAACGAGGAGCCAGGACCACTCGCGCGCGAGGTGGCCGAGAGCCCGAAAGGCATCGATCCGCTGTTCATTGACCTGGTGGAGCGCTGGCCGGGCCGCGCGCGCTGGTTCGGCGCCTAGTCCGGCCTTATGCAGCCCCGAGCAATGCGCGGATCTCCTCGGCCCGCGCC
>Ga0209647_1001243_pt1 | contig 22148 bp, 28 predicted proteins | sample GraSoi_2013_60cm_FD_185827 | JGI IMG/M metagenome (GOLD analysis project Ga0209647, IMG submission 185827) | Grasslands soil microbial communities from the Angelo Coastal Reserve, California, USA - Sample 9_17_2013_60cm (SPAdes) (version 2) | ecosystem: Environmental > Terrestrial > Soil >... | reverse complement strand
CTGTCATCAATCCGTCGGCCGAAAATCTCGCGAAGTATTTCTATGACGAAACCAACGTCCGCTTGAGCAGCGTGACCAATGGCAGGGTGAGAGTGAAAGACGTCACCGTTTTCGAGACCGATACGACCACGGCGCGCTACTCAGAGTGAAATCATTGAAGCATTTAGTCATTGAATCATTGAGTGATTGAAGGCTGTTGTCTTTGAGTTTCAATGATTCAATGACTAAATGTGTCAATGATTCAATGCCTCAAGTAACTGAAATCTACAAATCGCTCCAGGGCGAATCGACCTATTCTGGCCTGCCCTGCGTTTTCGTGCGTCTGACGGGATGCAACCTGCGCTGCTCCTGGTGCGACAGCGAGTTCAGTTTCTACGGTGGGAAAAAGATGACGCGGCAAGATGTGCTCAACGAAGTGGCCAGTCTGAGCAGCGGTGGACTGGTCGAGATCACCGGCGGCGAGCCCATGTTGCAGGAGCGCGAAGTCGTCCCGCTGATGGAGCACCTCCTGGACGCTGGCTATCAGGTGTTGCTTGAGACCAGCGGGGAGCGTCCCCTGGCGCGCGTTCCGCAACAAGTCATCAAGATCGTCGATGTGAAGTGTCCACACTCCGGCGAACCAGACACTTTCGCACTCGAGAATCTGGAAACGCTCTGGCCTCACGATGAACTTAAATTCGTCTTGACCGACCGCACCGATTACGAATTCGCCCGCGATTTCGTCCTGAATCACGGGCTGGCCAAGCGCGTTCACGCCATTTTATTCTCGCCCGCGTTCGAGAAGGGCGCGTCCGGCTCGCGAGACACTTCGCATTGTCTTCTTGACCCGCAAGAACTCGCCCAATGGATTCTCGACGACAACGTCCCCGCGCGGCTCAGCCTGCAAATCCACAAATTGATATGGGACCCCGCCGCCAAGGGCGTTTGATATCCCCGACGCATCACCGATGGAGGGACGGGCGTCTCGCCCGTCTCTCCACCAACGAGCGGTTCCCTTTTAAGCCGTCCTCGCCCGCACCCGATTCTCCGCTCGCAGATGCGCCACCACCAGTCGTATGTCCTCAAAGCTGACATAGGGCGGTACCGCTTCCTTGATATCTTTCAGCCGCTCGACTCCCTGCTTCAGGCAAGCCGCCTCGATCAGCGGCTGCGCGTCGGGAGAAATCCACTTCGCATCCAATTTCACCTGCCCGGTCTCGATGAGGCTCGCCACCGTACAAATGACGGTCGAAATCTGTCGCGCGCGAATGCGGGCAATCTCCTCAAAGCTGCGCCCTTCGTTCAAGAGCCTAAGCGTCTGTTCCGCTGGAGCCGGCTCCTTGGCCATTGTCTGCGTAGCGCGCGCTCCCCCGCCAAAGTTGCGCAAAGCCTGAAGAAGTTCCGAGCCATATACGTCTGCCTTCTTTTCGCCAATGCCTGGGACCTGCTTCAACTCCGCAAAATTGGTTGGGCGCCGACGGCATAGTTCCTCCAGCGTACTGTCGTGCAGAATAATGTAGGCGGGCACTTTGTTCTCCCGCGCCATAGTCCTCCGCCATTCGCGCAGATACTCTGCGAGCGCTGGATTCGCTTCCGTCGGCGTCAAATCCCGTACCCGCGGTTTCTCGGACCGCAGCACCGGAGTGTAAAAGGACGGAGAAGACGTAGGCGGAAACTGCGCCTGTCGCGCCGTAACCTCCGGCAAGTTAATGCTCATCATTTCCTTTTTCAGCCACTCCGGCTTGGCGCCGCAGCTGTCGCAGTTGCCGCAATTCTCCCATTTCGGAGTCTCCCCAAAGTGCAGGCAGATCTGCCGGTGGCGGCAGCGCTTCGAATCCGCGAACCGGCTGATCACGCGTTTCCGTTCGGACGAGCGCTCGCGCTCGGCGTCATCCGAAATTTTTCCGATGAAGTAATCCAGCAGAACGTGGTCCCGCTTCTGCCAGAGCAGCACGCAATCGGCCGGACGCCCGTCCCTCCCCGCGCGGCCAGCTTCCTGGTAATACTGTTCAATCGACTTCGGCAGCGACAGGTGAATCACCGCCCGTACCGCGGGCTTGTTAATCCCGAGGCCGAAGGCGATCGTTCCCACCAGGACCCGCACTTCGTCCGACATCCAGCGTTCCTGATTCTGCCGGCGCATGGGCGCTTCCATCTTCGCGTGATAAGGAATCGCCGCAATCCCGGTCTCCTCCAGATATTCGACCGTTTCCTCGACTCGGCGAATCGTGGGTGAATACACGATCACGCTCTCCCCGGCATATTGTCGCAACGCGCGGGCGAGCAACTCCATCTGGGTCCGCGCTTCGCATTCGTGGACAATGTAGCTCAAATTTTGTCGATGGAAGCTCGCGATGTAAAGATGCGGATCGCGCATCTGCAACTGCTTCAGAATGTCGTGCCGCACCTGCCGTGTCGCACTAGCCGTGAACGCCGCAATCGGAATTCCCGGAAAGCTCGTGCGCAGCCGGCTCAGCTGACGGTAATCCGGTCGAAACTCGTGCCCCCACTCTGAAATGCAATGCGCTTCGTCTACCGCGAAGAAACCCACCGGCACCTTGGCCAGCCAATTGAAAGTATTTTCAGCAGCCAACTTCTCCGGAGAAAGATAGAGCAGCCGGTATTCTCCTCGCGCCGCTTTCTCCATCACCTGCCGTCGTTCCGCTGAACTCTGAAAACTGTTGATCGCCGCCGCCGGAATGCCCATCTGCGCCAGTTGCGCCGCCTGGTCCTGCATCAGGGCGATCAACGGAGAAACCACCACCGCCGTCTTCCCCGAAATCACCGCCGGAAGCTGGTAACAGAGGGATTTCCCGCCTCCGGTTGGCATCACCACACAAGTATCGTGCGCGGCCAGCAGGCTCCGGATAACATTCTCTTGTTTGGGGCGAAACTCGTGGTATCCCCAGTAGCGCCGCAGCGCTTCCGACAAATTGGCACCAGTTTCGGGCATTCTCGGCAGTATAGCCTTAGACCGGTTGTCGAAGTCTGTGAGCGCTCGACAAGGGATTTGTGACGAATCGGAAAGAACTACGTGGGGACGGACGCATTCCTTCGGCTTCGCTCAGGACCCGTCCGGCAGCGCACGTTAATTGCGGGATCGAGAAACTGATGGCTGCGAAACCAGTGACCCTAGGCGTAATCTCCGATACCCATGGCCTGCTGCGACCCGAAGCCGTCGACGCTCTGTGCGGATCCGACCGCATCCTCCACGCCGGCGATATCGGAGCCTCCGAAATCCTCGAAGAGCTGGCGCAGGTTGCCCCCGTAACCGCGGTCCGCGGTAACGTCGACACCGCCCCTTGGGCGCGCGTTCTGCCTGAAACTGAAATTATCGAAGCCGGCGGCGTGTCCATCTATATCCTGCATGATCGCGGCCAACTCGACCTGAAGCCGGAGGCCGGGTTCCGCGTGGTCGTATACGGCCACAGCCATCGACCAAAGATAATAGAAGAGAAAAATGGCGTGCTTTATTTCAATCCGGGGAGTGCTGGCCCACGGCGCTTCAGCTTGCCAGTGACCGTGGGCAGGTTGAAGATCAAAGCGGGGAAGGTGGAGGCAGAGTTGGTCGAGTTGAAGATATAGTTCTTAGCGCGCGCCCTCGGGGTTTTTGTGCTCAAAAAAATCACACTCTTGCGCGACCGTGTGGAGGACTGGAAGGCCTACCCGTTCTCCGTTCCTGCCATCAGCAGCCTTGACGAGCTGGCGCTGCGGTCGCGAATCTGCTTCTTCGCTGGCGAGAACGGCACCGGCAAGTCGACCCTGCTCGAAGCCGTCGCAGTGCACTATGGCTTCGGTCGCGAGGGCGGCACGCGGAACTTTATGAACGACACCACCGAAAGCAATCACTCGGTCGATCCGCTGGTACGCGTCTTACGTCTATCTTTCGACAAGCGCACCGGGGCTGGCTACTTTCTTCGAGCGGAAAGCTTCTTCAATACAGTTTCGTACATGGACGAACTCGACAAAGAGGGTGCGCCAGGCTCCACTCCGATCAGTGCATTTTATGGCGGCCGCAGCCTCCATACACGCTCACACGGTGAAACCTTTTTCAAACTTCTCGAACTCAAGTTCCAGCGCAATGGCTTATTCCTGCTGGACGAACCCGAAGCGGCGCTTTCTCCACAACGGCAGCTGGCTTTTCTCGTACTGATCCACGACGTGTTAAAGAAGTACAAAGACGCTCAATTCATCATTTCGACTCACTCGCCCGTACTGCTCGGGTATCCGAAGGCTCAGATAGTCTCGTTCGACGAGGGACCGCTTCATGAGATTGAGTACGAAGAGACTGCGCCCATGCAGATTGTCCAGCGGTTCGTGAATCAGCGGGATAGCTTTCTCGAAGAACTGTTCGGTGATCCGCCGTCGCTGTTCCGCAAGGAGTCTGAATAAGAAAAAAGGCCGACTCGAAAGCCGGCCTCATCTTGGTTCCAACCTTTCGCGGACAGGAGTGTCCGCGGCACACTACTTCTTCGGCGCAATCGCGTCCTTCGCGGCCTTTGCCACGCGGAACTTCACGACCGTCTTCGCCTTGATCTGAATCGGTTCGCCAGTCTGCGGGTTGCGTCCCATGCGGGCCTTGCGATGCGCCTTCACGAGGCGGCCGAGGCCGGGCACAACGAACACACCGTTCTTCTTCGTCTCTTTGATCGCGGTGTCTGCCAGGTTCTCCAGAAAAGACGCGATCGTCTTGTTGTTGGTTTCGAGCTTTTCGGCCAGGTGTCGGGTGAGTTGAGTTTTGGTCATACCAGAAGCCATGAATTCCTCCTTACAGGAACCTACAAGTTTGCTTGTATCCAGCGCATGGTAACGCACCGAGCTGTGGAAAAGTAGCAGTTTATGCAGATTTTATGCGGTTTCCAGTATGGTACCCCCTTGAAAACCGGCATAAAATCGGGGTCCGGCAGCCGAAGAGCGCCAAAATAGCCCAATTCGAGGGCAGAAGAGGCTCGTCGAGACGTTCGCTGTAGAGCTGCTTCCCGCGTGTCGCCAGTGTCGCGTCCAACTCTGACTTTCGCTTCAATCAGCGCGGCTACAACTTGCAAGCATGCGAGACGCAGTGCCGATTTCGCGCAAACCACCGGTAACCCACGTGGATCAGCCGGTTGAACCCGGGCAAACTGAAAATTGCGTAGAGCGGCCACGCCCACCAGATTCGTCGCATCACACACAAATAAACATCGGCTCCAGATACCAGCTGACCGTCGGTCGTCAGCAACCGTATATCGGTAAGCAGTTCTTCGGGCGGCATTTTGATCCTCTCCGCCACCCAGGGCTCATCCAGCGAGGCAATCTCGAATCCGCGTCGCCTGAGCGTCTCCGCCCAATATTTTACCCAGCGCGAGCAGAAACCGCACTGCCCGTCGTAAAGGACGACGCCTTCGACCGCGCCCTGGGCCAGTCGGGTTTCAGCGCTCATCGGCATGCTCACAATCTTTGTCCCCGCATCACGCTGACCGCGGATCCTTCCGCTAGAAAAGCGGACTGCGGTTTACCCTCGAGCACTGTCGCGATCTCTTTTCCGTAAAACTTTTCTGCATCGCCCTTAAATGCCGATCGCTGAACCTGCCAGACTTTCCACGAAGGATGTGTCACGCGGTATTCCACGCAACCACCTCCGGGCTGGGCCGAATATCCCCAGTAATGCTCGGTGATGAACTGTTCAAACGAGCCCTCGCCTGGCAGTTCAGATTTGCCGTCCGTTTCAATGTTCATCTCGCTCCAGCAGTTTTCGCTCTGCCATCGGTACGCCACCCTGAGATGACCATCGCCAGCAGCGCGAATCTCATGCGCCATTGGGAGAGCCACATAATTCTCTTTGTAAAACATGCGGGCAACGAACGCAATTGCCACGCGCGGAACCAACTCCCCGGATGAACACCACCCCTCTCCGCACTTCGCTCCCCGCTTGCCTTCGCACGTAAAAGCGCAGGTTCACTTCCTCGAAATTCGAGTGCATCGGAATTGGCAGGAAGCCGAGCAATTTTGTCTTAAGAAATCGAAATCCGACGAGGCTGGCAAAGACTTTTCCCTTCCAGCAATCGAGTTCGGTTCCGGCAGGAACGAACGGAAGAAGTAGGCTGGCGTCCACTTCATAGTTCAGCATGGCCAGGTACTGCCATTCCGCAGAGAGGAAAACTCGGTCAGCCTTCACATAGTTAGGATAGTCGGACCGGGCGGTCCGATTCATTCGAAATCCACGCCGAGGTGTGTTCCATGAACTGCAAGCTGAGAGCCGAGAGCTTCTACGGATCGTATACCGTTGTGTGCATGCCTGCGTGCCGCGCCGCTTCCTGCATCTGATCGAGCTTCATTTTCTGCTCATCGAGTTGCGTCTGGATTTGCGCCACGCGCCGCATTTGTCTCACCTGGTATCGGTTGTACGGTGCTTCGTATTGGACACTCCCACCCGCGGAACGAATCGACGCATTAAGTTCATCGATCCGCGCCTGCAGGGTCGCCATCTTATTTTTTTGCGCCAGTATCTGTCTCTTCCACTGATCGGCCGCTCGTTGTTCCGCCAAGCGTTGTTGCGCAGAACGATGGTCAACGGCCTGACTGCTCGCGCTGGCTTCCGACTGTGCCTCGGCCTGCTCCTGGCTCGCGTCCGGATCCTTCGGAAGATTTGCGTTTGTGATCACCTTCGGCTTCGCCGCGGATGATGCGTCCTGGGCGCTCTGCTTCTCCCGGTTCTGCCGCGCGACATCGCCAAGCGACTGCCCATAGGCGGCCGAACTCATCAACAGCGCGATAGAGAAAACCTTCAAAAACGTTCGCTGCATATGCCTCCCAATCGCCCCGTGCTGAACTGTTCTTTTCAACTACTAATGCTAACCCTGTTGGCCGCTATCTGTTGCTAGCGCGGGTAACTCATCCGATAAACGAAAGTGTCACACCATCATGGCCAACCTGCCATCTCCAGGACCTTTTCCGCCGTCATCCCGCTCGCCCGCAAATGCCGAATGCTCAACGCATCGTGCCGTTTCGCCATTCGCACTCCGGCAGCATCCCGCACCAGTTGGCAATGAAAATAATCGGGAGCGGCATAACTCAGCGCACGCATCAACAACAGTTGCCGCGCTGTCGACTTCAGCAAATCCGCGCCGCGCACGACTTCCGTGATCCGCATCGCCGCGTCGTCGACCACGACCGCAAGTTGGTAAGCAGGAACATCGTCGCGCCGCCAGGCTAGAAAATCGCCGAAGTCCCTACCTGCGACGAAACGCTGAAGGCCCAGATTCAAATCGGCAAATTCCACCTCCTCGCCCTCGGGAACGCGAAACCGCCAGTTCGCGCCTGCAGGCCCCACGAACCCGGCCGCATCCTTGCGATCACGACAAGTCCCCGGGTACACCGGCTCATCATCAGTATCCGCATCATTCGGAGCGCTCGCCGACTGCGCCAGATCCTTGCGCGAACAAATGCACGGATACAGAAACCCCCCATCGCGCAGCCGCCGCCAAGCCTCCAGATAGTGCACCCGGCGCTCACTCTGCGAGTACGGGCCATACGCCCCGCCACAATCCGGGCCCTCGCTCCAATGAATTCCCAGCCAGCGCAAGTCTTCAATCATGGCGCGAGCAAATTCCGCCCGCGAGCGCTGCGGATCCAGATCCTCATTCCGCAAAATCAGCGTTCCATGATGCTCGACCGCCCGTTGCGCGGCGATCCAGAAGGTCCGCGCATGTCCGAGATGCACCAGCCCGGTGGGCGAGGGCGCCAGGCGTCCGCGATAAGTTGTTCGAGAACTCTCGCGGGGAATTAGAGAGAAGCCGGGTGAGGTATTGCTCACAAAAACATTCTAGCGGGAAGGTGAGGGATCACCGGCGTGTTCCCTGCCACACGGCGTGTATGGCGGCGCACGCTGCCTCTCGCCGAGTTCGTTCATAAGTCACGCTATATCAATGGTCGCGGAGCTGGCCGTTCTCGTGCGATATCACTTCCGACTGCGCCAGCCGCAGAGGAGGTGACACAAATGGCAACCATTTGGAAATCGACTAACCCAGAAACTAACAAAGCAAACAAGAACACAATCTCCGGGACGATGCTTTCATCCTGGTCGCGTCAGCAAAAACTGGCTATGCTCGCAAGCTTCGTGATTCTCGGGCTGTTGCTCGCGGTGAGCGCATGCTCGAAGCAATCTCCAAAACCGGCGCTGGTCAGCGTCTCCAGTGCCACGTCGAACTCGCCGACACCTGGAGCGGCGGCACTCTCTGTAACTACCCCAACCGCAGTAACCGCACCCGCACCGGCAAAGAAGACGCGAAAGAAGCGTCCCGCGAACGTCACTTATAGCGACGTCACCTCAGGTGTTTCGTTTCTCTATCCGCGGAAGTTCGCGCTGATCTCGGGCAACAGAGCGCAACCTCAGATTGCAGCCGTGAGTATGGACGATGTCCCGATGAACTTCGTCCAGCCCGGCGGGGTTACGGTCGCGACCGTCGCACTACCCGGCGGTTCGTATCCCGGCACCGACTTCGCATCGGCCTTCTTTAACGTGAACGTCAACCGCAGCGTTTCCAAGCAGGAGTGCGAGCGCTTCGCCCTCGTCGACACGCGCAATGCCGACGGCGAAGCGGTTGACGCCGAGAAAGTGAAAATCGGCGAGACCGACATGGAGACGACTTCCAACTTCTCTGCCGCCGCCATGAAGCAGACCGAAACGCAGTACTACCACAGCTATGACCATGGAGCCTGCTACGAATACGTCTTAGGACTGGGCACTGCCGGATACGGCATCAAGGACGGCGTTGAGCCGGTCAACCGCGACAAAGTCTTCGCCAAGCTGGAAAAGATCCTGGCCACGGTGAAGATCAATCCGGTCGAGACGGAGCACAGTGCCGAACCGGCAATCGCCACCATCGCGGCCGGCAAGGAATAAGGAATAAGATCGAGGCTCCGGAGAAACATGAGGGCCGCGCGAATATTGCGTGGCCTTCCTGTTTCTTCTATCTGTCGCCGAATGATTTAGTGACTCAAAGCATCGATGACAAAATGGTTCAGGGTATTATCTAGCTGTGGTGACCAATCGCGTCGCAAAGAACAAAGTACAACTCTTGCATTCCGAGAAGCTGGGTAAACTGGCCTGGCTGGTGCATGCCTTCTCGACACGGCATGGCGGAGTGTCCCGCGTTTACGGCGGAAATTCGCTGAATCTTGGGTTCACGAAGCAGGATTCGCGTGTTGCGGTCGAGCGCAACCGCGAAGTTTTTCTCACAGAACTGGGCGTTGCAAATGGACGCAAAAGCTGGCCGCTGGTTTCGCTGCGGCAGGTCCATTCGGATGTAATCCATCGGGTTGATCGACTGCCAATTGACCCGATGCCGGCAGATCCCATGGCTGGAGACGGGATGGTCACCGACACGCCGGGACTCGTCTTAGCCGTACAGACCGCCGATTGCCTTCCCATCATTCTGGCGGATCAGAAACGGCGTGCTGTCGGCGTTTTTCACGCTGGCTGGCGTGGCACGGTCAAACGCATTGTCGAGAAGGGTGTCGGCGAGATGCGCAAACATTTCAAGAGCGATCCCCGCGACCTGATTGCGGCAATTGGCCCCGGCGTGCAGGCGTGCTGCTACAACGTGGGCGAGGAAGTGCGCACCAGGTTCGAAGCGCAGTTCGCATACGCCGCCAGTTTATTCCGCGAGGTCAAGGAATCGGATCCGGTGCGAGAGAAATATCCACTGCTGTTCCTAACCGCGCGCGCGCCGGGCCATAGCGAATTGCCGGTGAAGCTTTTTCTTGATCTGGTAGAAGCGAACCGGCGGCAACTGCTGGATGCGGGCGTGCTGGCGAAGAATATTGAGGCGGCGGGGCCATGCACAGCATGCCATACGGAGCTGCTCTTCAGCTACCGGGCGGAGAAAGGCGTTACGGGGAGGCTGATGGCGGCGGCAGGAATCAGCCCGAATAAACCCACCCCGGGATAACCCGTCGCGCGACTGGGCGGGTCCTGAGCGAAATCGAAGGAATTCGTCCGCCCCTGGGCGAACTTCTTATGCCAGGTCGAACAGAAGAACTTCAGCCTCTTCAGTTGCTTTGATCGTCAGCGTTTTCTCTTCGCTTATCGCCGCACCGTCTCCCTGATACAACTTCTTGCCGTTCAGTTCGACTTCGCCCTTAGCGACTTGGAGCCACGCGTAACGCTTGGCGCCAAGCGACTGCGTGGCCTCTTCTCCGGGGGCAAGAAGAGTGACGAACAGCTTCGCGTCCTGATTGATCTTTACCGAGCCCTCGGCGCCGTCGTTGGATGCGATCAGGCGAAGCTTGCCGCGCTTCTCAACTTCAGGAAACTTTTTCTGTTCGTAGCCGGGTTCGTGCCCTTGCTGGTCGGGGAGAATCCATATCTGCAACAGATGCACGGGTTCGGTCGCGGACGGATTCGCCTCGCTGTGGCGGATGCCGCGGCCGGCGCTCATGCGCTGCCCATCGCCCGGCAGGATCACAGACCCTGTGCCCAGGCTGTCTTTGTGCTCCAGTTTGCCCGACAGGACATAGGTGATGATCTCCATATCGCGATGGGGATGTGCCGGAAACCCGCCTTTGGGCGCGACCCAATCTTCGTTAATGACACGCAGCGAGCGGAAACCGATCCACTTCGGATCGGAGTAGTCATTAAAACTGAAGGTGTGGTGGGTCTTCAGCCACCCGTAATCGCCCCCGCCACGCTCATCGCTGCGTCGGATGGTTATCATGATGTCGCTCCTTACTTTAATCGTTGTAACGACTATCTCGATTTGTTTAGATGTGAGGAGAGCGGGAAGGATTCAGGGGTGCGACCATCGCTGATCGCTAGTCGCTGATCGTTAGTCGCTGGTCGTTCGTCGCTGGTCGTTCGTGATTCGCTAAGCCGGTAAGCCTGCTATGCTTCGTCTCTTGGTGGAGCGACGGGCGTCCTCGCCCGTCACGCCCCCGGACTCCAGTTATGCCTTATCGCGTTGTTTCTTTCACCATGGCACAAGTACGGCAAGGAGCGCTTGGATTCCAGCGTGAACTGAGTGCGATCCTCCGCGAACGTCCGGAGATCAAAGTGTATTCGGTAAGCCCCTTCGACCTCGATGAACGCCGCCGGTTCAAGGATCGATTTGGCGGAGACATCGTGTACTTTCTCAACCACGCGGCATGTCAGGAGTGCGAGCGGCTGAATCTTAATCTGCAATTTCTGGGGCAAATCTCGGATGACGAACTGCCACGCCGACGAACCGTTGTTGTCGGCATGCCCGAACGGACTGGCGGAGCCCCGACGGTCTAGCGCCGCATTACAGGGCGGACGAGAAGCTAGTCTTTCTTGTGCTTTTTTTGCGAAGAGTCAGCCTTGGGCTTGTCGTCTTTCTTGGTATCCTTGGCGTCCTTTGTGCCCTTCGCGTCTTTCGTTTCTTTGGAGTCTTTCGCTTCTTTTGTGCCGCCGTCGCTTTCGGAAGAAGAAGAGGACGACCCCGCCGAACCGGCGCCCTTCTTAGCATAGTCCGTCACATACCACCCCGAGCCTTTGAACTGTACGGCTGGAGCCGAGATCACTTGGTCGATGACGCCACCGCATTCGGGGCATTTCCGCAGCGGCTTATCGGAGAATTTACGGATTTGTTCGAAGCGGTGTCCGCAGTTCTTGCACAGGTATTCGTAGTTGGGCATGTGTGAGGTGATTCTAGAGGCGGGGATTCATCGCCGTCAATTTTGCTGAGGCATCGTTTCTTCTCTTGCGAACTTTCGCGGGCGGGGGCGCCCGCGCCACACGTGCTCAGCGTTTCAGCAGATCCACGGGTTCGCGCACATCATACACCCGGAAGTATTTTGCCATTGCCGGATATCTTGCGGCGACGGCTTCGTACATGGCATAGGCCACGTTGCGATAAGACGTGTGTCCGGCGGGCGTAGTGCGCAACTCGGAGATGTAAACGGCCTCGGCGAAATCCATCTTAAACAGCGTGCGCTTGCGGAAAGCGAGCGGGATCGCGTACTGCGCGTTTTGAGGGGCTTCTTTACTGCCGGCCGCAGAGAGCTCCTGGACGGCGGTATCGGCGCGCTTCATCGCGAATTCGTAGTCGGAGCGAATTCCGGCAGCATCGACTTCGGGCGGGGTGTCGAAGCCGTGGGCGGTGGTGAAATCCTGCATGATCTGGACGCAGCGGCGGTGGCGGTGCATGTCGCGGAAGCCGCCGATGTCCATGAGGATGTCGAAGCGGAACTGCTGGCCGGCGGAGAACGGACGCGGCATCTCGTCGTGGCTGCCGCGATGGCGCAGGCCGAGGTCGACGATTTCACGGCGTTGCGTTTCGCCAGCCGCTCCGATTGTCTGGCAAAGCTGCCTATAAGAATAATGACAGTGACCGTACAAGAGCGTGGTGGCAAGCTCGATCTCGAGCGCGTCGTTTCCCGGCGAATCGTTATCCACCAAATCAACCAGCGGCGCAGGCTCGATGGGGGCGTTTCGCATCAGTTCGGCGGCGGCCTGCTGGAGTTCGCGACGCGTCTCGATTTCATAGCGATTCGGATCGGCGTACTTGACCAGCGTGGGCGCGACCCGCACTTCGCGCAGGAGTTCGCGTTCGGCGCGATCGGCGATTTCGGGCGACACGGCGCGAATCTCGGCAACCAGGGCGCGCAGGGATTCTTCGTTCGCGTTGTACGCCGGAGAAATGGCTGCTCGTTTCAGCAGCGCTCCGAGATCACGGACTTCTTTATGCGGCTGCGCGAGGAGGTGCGCAACTTGGGTCTCGAGTGTCCGGGCGTTGACGATCTCCCCGAGTGAAGTGTTAGTCGCGAGCGGCAGCAGATAGCGCGAGATGTCGAACGCGCGGGCGCGCAGGGTGCGCTCATATGCCTCCTGCTTCATTTCGGCGGGCCGGGGTGTGATGCTGGCGAGATATTCGAACGTCCGCTGCGAAACTTTGTCGTAGGCCGTGAATAATGACTCGATGGTTTCGCGATACAGAGTCCGGGACAGAGCGTCATCCTGGAAACTGGGCGTGTAGTAACCGCTCCTCCTGAAGTCCTGGTAGCGAGTGGATCGCTCCTGGCCATCCCAGCGCTGCTCGTCGGCAACGACGATGGCGGCGAGGATGGAGAGGCGCTCGATGGCGAGCGCGATGTGGGCAAGGTCGGCAATGGAGCGATGCCCATACTGGAAGTAGAAGGTGTTGAGAAACTTTTCGGCCTTCTGCTGAGTAATTTCCTTCAGCGACTCCTTCAGCGAGAGCGAGGAGCGCGAATACTTGGCCATGGCGTAGGCCTGAATCTCGGGCTCAACCCCGTAAACGGCAAATACCTCGACGGAGGTTTCGGGGGCAGGGGTAGAAACCGAATGCGCGGTAACGGGGCCGGTTGAAATAACTTCAGACATAGGAGTGGAGAAATCTTAATCGTCCGTTGCGCCGGGCGCAATCGACTGAACGGGGGGTAAAATTGGTGGAGCTTCCGAATACAACTGTAAGGTTCTCCAGTGACGACCTCTGCCGGCAGCAAAAGCGATCCTAATCAGGAAGACCTAAATCAAGACAATCTACGTCAGGAAGATCCGAGTCAAGCGACCGATGGGAGCCAAATCGAATTGCTTCGGGCCACACTCCCCGAACACATCGAACAAGCTCGCAGCCTTTTCCTCGAATATGGCAGCTCGCTCGGCTTCAGCCTGTGCTTCCAGAGTTTCGATGAGGAGTTGAAAAACCTTCCGGGTGCGTACGGTCCGCCGACCGGGAGATTACTGCTTGTCCGATATGCTAACCACGCCGCGGCATGCGTTGCGTTGCGCAAACTTGAAGCTGGAATCTGCGAGATGAAGCGGCTTTACGTGCGGCCTGCCGATCGTGGCAGGGGCCTGGGCCGGCTGCTTGTGGAACGCATAGTCGCGGAGGCACGCGCCATCGGCTATGAGCGCATGCGTCTCGATACCGTTGCCTCGGCAATGACGGATGCCGTCGCACTCTATCGCAGAATGGGATTCGAGGAAATCCCCCCGTATTCTGTGATCCCCATTGAAAATGCGCTCTGGATGGAACTACTGCTGTAGACCAGAGTTTACGGACCTCACGACCGTGGGCTTGAGAACGGCAGCCGCTTCCGGTTTCGTGGTCCTCTTTGTGGCTGGGGTTGCGGTCGGGGCCGCGGCTTGGGCGATAGGAGTCACCGTCCAAGCATTGCCGATGATGACGATATCCACACGGCGGTTCATGCTGCGGCCTTCGCTGGTGAGATTGTTTGCGACCGGGTGATACTCGGCGTATCCGGCAGCGCTCAGACGAGCGGGACCGAACCCTTCTCGGACGATCAGGAGCCGCACAATTTCGGTTGCCCGTGATGTGGAGAGTTCCCAGTTCGAGGCAAACTGGGAGTTGTGAATGGGCGCGTTATCGGTGTGGCCCTCGATCCGCAAGCGATAATCGCGTTCGCGCAGCATGCTGGCGATGCGGTCAAAGGTGGCCTGCGAGGTTGACTTCATCTGAGCTGAGCCGCTTTCGAAAAAACCCGCCTCGCGCAAACTGATGACCAAGCCGTCGGGCTCGCGGTGCATGGCGATTTCCTTGCGTTGGATTTCCGATGCGAGCGCGGCTTCCAGCTCGGCCTGCAATTGAGCCAGATCGCCGACTTCCATCCCTGGGTCGAGCGAAGCATCGGGGTGAGACGGAATCCATCCCAGACTCGCGATACGCTCTGTGTTTTGGACGGTTGGCGAGCTATTGAAGGACATCGGGTTTGCGACATCGATAGGCCCTGCATTAGTGGAACCCTGAAAGACTCCCATTTCCTGGAAAGCGGCCTGAATCGCAAAAGCGAGTTTTCCGACTTTTCTTTTGTCGACTTGCGACGAGGCGTAAAGGACGACAAAAAAGGCAAATAAGAGGGTGATGAAATCAGCGTAAGAAACCAGCCAGCGCTCGTGATTGGAGTGACTGGTGCGTTGCTTGCGCCGGCTCATGCGTTGGACACCTCAGCGACGGCGGTGGGTTTGTGGGCTTCGGTGAGGAACCCCAGCAGCTTTCCTTCCAGCACGCGAGGGTTCATTCCCTCGAGGATGGAAACGACACCCTCGAGCATCATTTCGCGGATGATCTGCTCGTCGCGGATGCGAATCTTTAGTTTTCCCGCTGCAGGCAGCAAAATGAGGTTGGCGGCGCCAACTCCGTAAAGAGTAGCCACGAACGCGACGGCAATACCTCTTCCAACTTCGTCGATTTTGTCCAGGTGTTGCATAACCTGGATCAAACCGAGTACGGCCCCGATGATGCCGATGGTGGGAGAAAATCCGCCGGCTGATTCGAAGAGCTGGGGGATTTTCTCTTCCTGTTCTTCCTTGTTATCCAGTTCGAGCTCCATGGTGTTGCGGAGTTCCTGCGGGTCGGTCCCATCCACCGCCAACATGAGGGCGCGCCGCAGGAAGGGATCGGGGATGGTAGCGAGTTCTTTGTCGAGCGAGATGATGCCTTCCCTTCGCGCCTGGTTTGCGTATTTGACCAGGAGTTCAATGGTCGATTGCGCATTCTGCGCGGGCTCGACGAACACCTGCGCCAGCCGCCGGAACGCGCTCATCGCCACCGGCAACGGATACTGAATGAGGACTGCGCCCAGCGTGCCGCCAAAAACGATCATGGCCGCCGTGGGCTGGAGCACTTGGCCGAGATTCCCACCCTCAAGCATCAGCCCGAGCAGGATCCCGCCGATAGCCAGAAACAGACCGCCGAGGGTTGCCTTGTCCACGACTGCTCCTATTCCTTGCCAGCCTGATGGTCATTGCTCTCAACAACGAGCGGAAGGGAGGAACAGTTGTCTGACCAGAGGGTGATCCCTTGCAGCACGGAGCGGCGGAATTGTACCACCCGTTCGAGCACGTCCGGGGCGCTTTCGCGAACGACAATTTTTTCGCCACTCAGCAGCGTAATCACGGTGTCGGGGGACTGCTCTACGAACTTGATCAGGTCAGAATTGACGACCAGCGGGTGGTTGTTGAGGCGGGTGAGCTGGATCATGTTTGCACCTGGACGGAAGAAGGCCCGCCACTTATGAGGCTTCATCAATAAGATCGGCAGAAATGTAAAGGGCAGGCGGAGAGAACCTGAACACAAGCGGGTGACCTAAGGGCTATGCCGGTTGGTACTTGTGGAAATAAAGCTGCGACGGGCCCAGCCGATGAACCACAGTGAAGCGCAATTGGGTTCCGCAGGACAAACGGAACGAGCTCCGGGAAGGTTTCGGGGACGGATCCCAAAATCGGAACCAAAGGGAGCAACACAATGGCACTTAGTGTTCTAAATAATATCGCGTCTCTGGCCGCGCAGAACCAATTGACGATCACGAACGGCAATCTTCAGAAAGCCCTCTTTCAACTATCCTCCGGATCACGCATCAATACCGGAGCCGATGACGCCGCCGGCCTGGCAATTGCCGACGGCTTACACGCCAACATCACCGCCCTCACCCAATCCGCCCGAAACGCTAACGACGGCGTGGGCGAGTTGCAGGTGGCAGATGGCTCGCTAGCAGCGGTAACTACATTGCTCAACCGCTCTATTACGATCGCCACTGAGGCGGCAACGGGTACCGTCTCCGATGCGCAGCGGATCGCGCTGAACGACGAGTTTACCGCGATCAAATCGGAAATCGACCGAGTCGGTTCGAAGACAAATTACAACGGTGGGCAGGTGTTCACCGCGAATACTCTCAATGTTTTCTTGAGTGATTCCGGCGCCACCAGCAACAGCACAATCGGTGTGACCACCGGTCTGTTGTCGTCCACCGGTCTTAGCTTAGGCGGAGCCGTCGCCGCCACCGGCACCCTGACTCAAGCGGCGGGCTCGGCTGCCATTGCTGCCACCGACACCCTGACTGGCGGTGCATTACCGCCAGTGGCACTCCAATCGCCACTAACACCGCGACTGTCAATGGCCAAGTCTATACGTTCGTAGCCGCCCTCACCGGGGCAGCCAATGAAGTACTGGTCGGCGGCACGGTAGCACTGAGCTTGTCGAACCTGGCGGCGGCGATCAACGCCACGTCTGGTGGCGCAGGAGTTGCCTATGGAACTGGCACCGTCGCCAATACTGCCGTCACGGCAACGTCGACGGCAACCACGGTCGTCGTTACAGCCAAGGTGAATGGCACCGCCGGAAACGGTATCACTACGACAGCAGCCGGTGGAACCTTTGCCTTCGGTGCTGCATCGACCGCCGGTGGCACCGCTGGCAGCACCGTAACCGTTGGCGGCAAAACCTATACCTTCGTGGCCGCCCTTAGCAATACCGCAACGGCAAACGAAGTTATATCCAGCAGTGAGGCTACCGGTCTGGCGAATCTTGCGTCCGCGGTAAACGCCGGAACCGGCTCGGGAACCACCTATAGCAGCCCGACGACGCAAAATACCAGCGTCTCGGCAGGAACAGCTACGGCCACCACGCTCCTCTTTACAGCCCTTTCACCGGGCACCGGCGGGAACTTTCTCACTGGGGCGGCAACCGTCGGTAGTTTCGGTACCGCGAACTTCACGGGAGGCGTCAATACCGGAGCGGCTCCAGTTGCAGCGGCAGGCAATACGGTGACGGTGGGCACACAAACTTATACCTTCGTGACCGCCCTCAGCACCACTCCTACGGCAAATGAGGTCCTGGTCGGCGCCACGGAAGCTGCCAGCCTTGCCAACTTGGCAAATGCTGTCAATGGTGGAACCGGCTCAGGCGCGACCTACGGAAGTCCCACTGTTGCCAACACCTCTGCCTCGGCAGTGGCAACGGCAAGCACGGTCGTATTCACCGCATTAACCAAGGGCCTCACCGGCAACGGTATCGCTACATCCGCCACGGGGACCGCTAACACCTTCGGTGCTGCGACCCTGGCCAATGGTACGGCCGGATCGACTAATGACCTGTTAAGCATTGCCGACGCCACCGCTGCTCTGACCACCATCAACGCAGCCATCCAAACCGTTGCCGGCTTGCGTGGCAGCATCGGTGCAACCGTCAACCGCTTGCAAAGTGCTGCCGGCGTCATCACCAACCAGGTGCAGAACCTGACGGGTGCCGAAGACGGCGTCCGGGCCGCCGATATTCCATCCACAGTAGCGACCCTGGCAAAGTATTCCATCCTGGAACAGACCGGCATTTCCGCTCTGGCCCAGGCCAACCAACAACAGCAGCTAGTACTTAAGCTGCTCCAGTAAGCACTGATTCGGAATGGAGGCGGTTCGATCCCGCCTCCTTTCGTTTTTTTTCAGAAGTAGGTGAGTTATGAACGTTGACCCGGTGAAGACTAGTTCGCCTGGGATTGAGCGTCAGACTCCCGAGAAAACGGTGCACGTTGCGCCTCGCCCGCTTAGTGCTGCTTCGGGAAGCGTCCCAAAGGCGGAAATTGCCAGGACACAAAATAGTCCGGCTCCCCTCTTAATCCCGGAACATGAAGTCAAAGTGCAATTGGATACGCCAGAAGATGACATTATCGTTTACCAAATCTTAGACAAGCAATCGGGCGCGCTGGTCCTGCAAGTGCCCAGCGCTGAGCAACTCCGCGGCATCCACCAGACCCAGGAATTGCTGCAACAAATTGCTGCGAGAGGAAAAGCTCCACCTTCAGACGCAGCTCCGACCCCGGTCGTGAAGGAAGAGAGGAAAAACAATGGGAATAAGCTTTAATGCCGCGGCTCTACTGAACGGGAACGGCATCGATGTCAAGTCGCTGGTGAACGCGATTCTCAGCCGGCAAACCGGCCCCTTGACCGCCTGGCAGAATCAGCAAACGGACCTGTCCACCCAGGCCGGGTTGCTGAACGGGCTGAACAACAGCCTGACCAGTTTGGCGGCGGCGATAATCTCGCTCGCGGATCCCAACGGACCACTGGCTTCACAGTTGGCAACCTCCTCGCAACCCGGCATTCTGACTGCCAGTGCTGATACCACGGCCACAGCGGGCACCCATCAGATCGTTGTCAGTAATCTGGCCACCATCGGCACGATCTATACCGATCCACTGGCAGATGGCAACACATCCTTTTTGACCGGCGGCGCTACCAGCGGCGACATCCAGCTGCAAGTGGGAGGAGTGAGTGGCGCGACTCATGACATTGTCATCACGCAGGGCAGCAATGACACTCTCAACACTTTGGCGAAGTACATCAATACCCAGAAGTGGGGCGTCACAGCCAGCGTCGTGACCGATGCGGGCGGGGCGCGACTGGCGCTTTATAGCCAATCCACGGGTACTCCCGGAGCGCTGGCGATTACAACCAACACCGCTACCAGCCTGGTCTTCAATCCTCCCGCGGGCGGAACCAACGCATCTTTTACCCTGGATGGCATAGCACTCAGCAGTGCGACCAACACTGTGAGCGGCGCGATTAGCGGGGTTACGCTGAACCTCGCCAGCGCCGCGCCTTCAACCACAGTGCAACTCACGGTTGGGCCCGATTCGGCCGCGGCGACGGCAGCGATCAACAACTTGGTGAACGCCTACAACTCGGTGATTAACATCATCAACGCTCAGTTCACGGTGGATCCGACCACCAACACCGAAGGGCCACTGGGTAGCGACAGCACCCTGCGCTCACTGCAGTCCAGTTTGCTCAACGACGTAACCTACTCCATTACAGGAAACAGCGGATTGGTGAATTTGGCCTCGTTGGGTATTGACTTCAACAATGACGGAACTCTGACGGTGAACCAGGTCGCGACCGATAACCACCCCTCGCTAAGCCATGTACTCGCCACAAACCCCAGCGCGGTTCAGAACTTCTTTCAGAATGCCGGGAGTACCGGCTTTGCCAACAATTTCAACAATGACCTCTTCAACCTGACCGATCAAACCAACGGCATAGTAAACGTCGATATTGCAGGAAATAAAACTCAGCAGAAGGCTCTCGCCACTCAAATCACTAATTTGCAGGACCGCCTGCTCGCCGAACAAAAAGTACTGACCCTGGAGTACGCGCAAGTGAACGCGACGCTCGAAGCCTATCCCTCTCTTCTGTACACTGTCACGGCTGAGATTGGCGCGCTCAACGGCAACTTTTCCGTCTCATCAAACCGGTCCAACAACACGACGCCCAACATTGGCTCGCCGACAGGATAACGGCCATGATGAATCCCCGCACGGCCTATCGCGAAAACGAGGTACGCGGCGCCACCGCGATACGGCTAGTGGTCTTGCTCTACGAACAACTGGTTCAAGACCTGAGTCAGGCACTTCAGGCAATCGAGCAGAATGACATTGAGCTGCGGACCAAGCGAATCAACCACGCGATCCTGGTTATCGGGCATCTGCAATCACCACTGGACTTTGCCCACGGAGGCAAGGTCGCCCAGGATCTCAATCATTTTTACAACGTTCTGCGCCAAAATCTGGTTCAGGTGCAGTTCCATCCCTCGCGAGCAGGGCTCTCCCAGCAGATCACGGACTTGCTGGCGGTGCGAGAAGCATGGACCGAGGTTGAGCGGGCGGAGAGGTCATTGGTCGCCACCGCAGTCACTTCAACGCCCAGCGAAGTTCCTTCCGGCGCGGCAAACCCCGAGTCCGATTCAGTGCGTGTGGACTGGAAGGGATGACGCCGGACGCGCTTGAAACGCTGCGGCAAATGAATGACAATCTGCGTTCCGCACTCATTCATCTCCGTCCAGAACGAAAGCTCTGTTCGAGCATCCGTCCTCAAGACTTCTCCGACTTACTCAGCACCATTCTGCGAGCGGCGGAATGCCTGCGACACCAGCGGGCACACGCCGAATCATCTGTAGCGTTCGAAAAGGAATCGTTCGAGTTCCGTCGCAACCTGGAAAACTTGAAGGATTTCCTGCCCGATCTGCACGGGCGCCTTCTAGCCGAGAAGTCGCGTCTTGAGACGGCACAAACCCACGTTGCGGCCGCGGCGGCCTGGACTCAAGCCAGCAAGAGGATACTTTAACGCGGACGCTCCCTGGGTCTTCCCTAATCTTCTTATTCCTCGGGCAATTTATTATTCCAGAGATTCGCCTGGCAGGCCCTCGCCGGGGGCGAGGGGTAGGCGGGAGGCCCCGCTGAGCAGGTGCCGTTCCTGCGGCGAAAACGCGCGCCTGTACTGCTCCGAATTGACGAGCCGATCGCGCTGTTCGGGCGTCAAGTCGCCCATGCCGCGGATCGCCCGGTTGACGGCACGGCGGCGGGCGGGCGGCAACTGTCTAAATTGCTGGAAGATCTGGTGCGCCTGCTGCTTTTGATTCGGAGTCAGGTGCTCCCACGTTTCCATGCGGTTGAGTACCCGTTCCTGCTGCTGCGGAGGCAGGCTGGAAAAATGCTGCAACCTGTTTCGCAATTGCATTTGCTGTGGCGGAGGCAGCCTTCGGAACTGCGAATCGTTTTCGAGAGCGCGGCGCTGCTGCGCTGGCGGTACATCTTTATAGCGTCGAAGCCAGTTTCCGGCGTGACCGGGCTGATTCTGCGGTCGATGCCCCTCATTGGGGCGGCTGGGGTTAGGTGGACCTTCTCTCTGAAACCGGTGCCATTGCCCATCCGGACGTTGGGATTGCTGACGCGGTTGTTGCGAAGGTTGCGCCGGCCAACGCTGTACTTGGGCGAGCGACGGAGTCAGCAGCAGCGCTGCCAGACAGCCCACGATCGTCGCCCGCTCCAACATGTTTTGGTCTCCGGCCAGCGCGCGAATCCTATGGATTCGCGGTAACATCGTCCTGCACCTCCAGATCGTCGAGCACATCGAAATCGGCGTACAACTCGTCGTTCCTCTCCAATGCCTGCAGATCGCCAACCGCGGTTCCCGGCTGAACCGGCGGACCGAGAGTTGGAGGCCTTGTCGGAATCCCTTCCGCCACGAAGAGATACGACTTGCCGCCGATGCCAATCGCCAGCGCTCCGGCAAATACTACGGCAGCCAGGAACATAGCCCACGCCGGACGCCGCATCCAACTTACCCATCCTGCAGCCGGGCGCGCCATTTCTTCCCGCAGCCGCGCCCGCAGGCGGGTGTCGAAATACGGCGACGGCTCGGGCGCCTGCCATTCATCCAGCAGCGCCATGGTTTTCTGCAGGTCGCGCAGATGGGCGGCACAATCATTACAAGACGCGATGTGTTTCTCGACCTCCGGCGTCGAATCGTCCATGCCAGCGGCCAGGTCCGGCAACAGCTCGTCAATTTGTTTGCAATTCATGCTTTCCTCTACTTCTCCGAAACGAATTCCTTCAGTTGCTCGCGCAACGTTTCATACGCGCGG
>Ga0209647_1001242_pt1 | contig 22154 bp, 19 predicted proteins | sample GraSoi_2013_60cm_FD_185827 | JGI IMG/M metagenome (GOLD analysis project Ga0209647, IMG submission 185827) | Grasslands soil microbial communities from the Angelo Coastal Reserve, California, USA - Sample 9_17_2013_60cm (SPAdes) (version 2) | ecosystem: Environmental > Terrestrial > Soil >... | reverse complement strand
AGCCCTCAAGCTATTTCGGGGAGAACCAGCTATCACGGGGTTTGATTAGTCTTTCGCTCCTACCCACAGCTCATCCGAGAATTTTTCAACATTCACCGGTTCGGACCTTCAGTTGCGGTTAAGCAACCTTCATCCTGGCCATGGGTAGATCACCTCCGCTTCGGGTCTACTGCCAGCGACTAAACGCCCATTTCGGACTCGCTTTCGCTACGCCTCCATCCCAGAAGGATTTAAGCTCGCCACTGACAATAACTCGCAGACTCATTAAGCAAAAGGCACGCCATCACCCTTGCGGGCTTTGACACCTTGTAGGCGTATCATTTCAGGTACTATTTCACTCCGCTAACAGCGGTACTTTTCACCTTTCCCTCGCGGTACTTGTTCACTATCGGTCGCCAAGGAGTATTTAGCCTTACGGCGTGGTCGCCGCAGATTCACGCGAAATTTCTCGTGTGTCGCGTTACTCAGGAAATCCCTAGGGTCTCTCTGGTTTTCGGTTACAGGTCTCTCACCTTCTGTGGAGCGACTTTCCATCCGCTTCACCTAACCTTCGAGATCCCACGTCGGGCTCCTTCAACCCCACCAGCAAGCTGATGGTTTGGGCTGTTCCGCTTTCGCTCGCCACTACTTACGGAATCGATTCTCTTTCTTTTCCTCCGGTTACTGAGATGTTTCACTTCACCGGGTATCGCTTTACTACCCTATTTATTCAGGTAGCAATGACTGAGTATTACCTCAGACGGGTTATCCCATTCGGAAATCTACGGGTCAAAGCGTGTTTGCCGCTAACCGTAGCTTATCGCAGCTTACCGCGTCCTTCATCGCCTCTTGGCACCAAGGCATTCATGATACGCCCTTAGTAGCTTGATCTTTCGATCTGTCTTTGTGTGATAACTGAAGTTCTCAAGAAGCGAAGGTCACCCTTCATTTCTACACTTCAGACTCAGCGCCATATCTAAAACAAAGAATGAATCTTCGTTTCATTACTAAAGTTGTATTCTCTACCCTATATGCAGATGTCAAAGAACCCTCCTTTACCCCGCGTTCGCGGGACCTTCATTTCTGAAGGCGGAGAAGGTCTGGTTTGAGTTTTCAGGCTCAATGTCACAGCAGCAATCGCTGCTACGAATCACCAAACACTTAAAATGGTGTGTTTTGCTAAAAATACGATGTTACCCCAGCCCATTCCGACCCTTTTGAGCCAGGCTCAATCTGGGCCTGACTGGGCTCGAACCAGTGACCCTGCGCTTATCAAGCGCATGCTCTAACCAACTGAGCTACAGGCCCTCGAAAAACGTTTTATCGCCGGTATCGAGCGGCATCACCGGCAAAGGTCCGACTACGCCCCGTCGTCTGAAACTCTGGGAGGCTTCGTCGGACAGATTTCGCTCAGCGCAATCTGGAGGTAAGGGGACTCGAACCCCTGACCTATAGCTTGCAAAGCTACCGCTCTACCAGCTGAGCTATACCCCCCTTGGAACGTTTGAACGCCGTTATCGAGCGACAACGCCGGCAACAGATTCACCGTTCACGGCGTTGTCGGCGATCCCGGCGTTCTCGGCGTTGGCAAGGGCTTCGTATTGATCAGCAAAAACTGAGTTGTGCGTTATTCGTTTCAACTTTTTGGGCCTGCCTTCGCTTTCGCTCTGCAGGGCTTACAGCATGTCGATTACCGGTTGCCCAACAATCGATTTAGCTGTCGACCTCCATCCCGCCGAAGCGGGAAGGTTCTCCTTAGAAAGGAGGTGATCCAGCCGCAGGTTCCCCTACGGCTACCTTGTTACGACTTCATCCCAGTTACCGCTCATACCTTAGGGCCCTGCCTCCTTGCGGTTGGCACAGACACTTCGGGTACAAGCGACTCCCATGATGTGACGGGCGGTGTGTACAAGGCCCGGGAACGTATTCACGGCGCCGTAGCTGATGCGCCATTACTAGCGATTCCGGCTTCATGTAGGCGAGTTGCAGCCTACAATCCGAACTGGGCCCAGTTTTAGTGATTTCCTCCACCTCGCGGATTCGGATCATTCTGTACTGGGCATTGTAGTACGTGTGCAGCCCTGGCCGTAAGGGCCATCCTGACTTGACGTCGTCCCCACCTTCCTCCCCGTTTCACAGGGCAGTCTGAACAGAGTGCACTCTTGCGAGTTAGCAACAGTTCACAGGGGTTGCGCTCGTTGCGGGACTTAACCCAACATCTCACGACACGAGCTGACGACAGCCATGCAGCACCTGTGCAAAGCGCGTATTGCTACGCTAGCCGGCTTTCACCGACGACACGATGCATGTCAAGGCCAGGTAAGGTTCTTCGCGTTGCATCGAATTAAGCCACATACTCCACCGCTTGTGCGGGCCCCCGTCAATTTCTTTGAGTTTTAATCTTGCGACCGTACTCCTCAGGCGGCACGTTTAACGCGTTAGCTCCGGCACGCACGGGGTCGAATCCGCGCACACCAAACGTGCACCGTTTACTGCTAGGACTACCGGGGTATCTAATCCCGTTTGCTCCCCTAGCCTTCGCGCCTCAGCGTCAGGAGCTGTCCAGAGATCCGCCTTCGCCACTGGTCTTCCTCACGATATCTACGCATTTCACTGCTACACCGTGAATTCCGATCTCCTCTCCAGCCCTCTAGCAGAGCAGTATCCAGTGCAATTTCGGAGTTGAGCTCCGAGATTTCACACCAGACTTACCCCGCCGCCTACGCGCCCTTTACGCCCAATGAATCCGAACAACGCTCGAGACCTCTGTATTACCGCGGCTGCTGGCACAGAGTTAGCCGTCTCTTCCTCTTCTAGTACTATCAAGCCCTTGCGGGTTTTGTTCCCAGATGACAGGAGTTTACAACCCGAAAGCCTTCATCCTCCACGCGGCGTCGCTCCTTCAGGGTTTCCCCCATTGAGAAAAATTCTCGACTGCTGCCACCCGTAGGTGTCTGGACCGTGTCTCAGTTCCAGTGTGGCTGGTCGTCCTCTCAGACCAGCTACCCGTCAAAGCCTTGGTGAGCCATTACCTCACCAACAAGCTGATAGGCCGCGACTCCATCCAAAAGCGCATTGCTGCTTTGATCTTGCGATCACATGCGGTATTAATTCGCCTTTCGGCGAGCTATCCCCCACTTTTGGGCAGGTAAGTCACGTGTTACGCACCCGTTCGCCACTAGGCCAGTTCTGTATTGCTACAAAACTAACCTCGTTCGACTTGCATGTCTTATCCACGCCGCCAGCGTTCGTTCTGAGCCAGAATCAAACTCTCCGTTAAAATCTTTCTCTAACGTGAGTTAGGTGTCCGGCAGCTGCCGGACAAAAGAGATTCTGACCAATTCATATCTTAACACTCTCTCGAACTTGCGTCCGAAAGCGTAAGGTTGTCGGTCATTAAAAATATTAAAACCAAAAAGTGTTGACGTATAACGCACAACACAGTCTTCGCTGACTATCACCATTCTGAGTGCTTAAAAACTCAGAACCAAACTTTCAATGAACTCGGTTCTTATTTGTTTTGGGCGACAAAAAAACCCAACCCGTCTCCGGCCAAACAGTGTAAATCAGGATCTCTCCCCATCTATTCAACCGGGACAAAATTGAGCCAATTTGAAGTCCCTAAAACTAGAAGAACACCACTCGCCTTCCAGCGAGCCCCTCCGCTTTCAACGGAGAAGTTTAATCTAACTTTTCTTTTGCCTTGGTCAACGCGATTTTTGCAAAAATTGCGCAACTTTCTCAAAAGTACCCGTAGAACTCGGGCCGGCAACCGTAGCGATCATTTGCATCGCCGCAAGCGGAAAGTTGAAAATCTCTTTTCAAGTTTACTCGCGTTGGCCAGTCCCTTTTCTCGCAGGGCCGACACAGTAGCAGGACAGATCCTGACGTCAAACGAGTTTCTGAAAAATTTCGGCCTCGCAAAAAATTGGACCGGCGAACCAAGAGAACGAGAAGCCGGAATTCAACATCTGGAGTCCAGAAGAGAGGAAGGCTTCGGCACCCGAAGCACGTTCCATACATCGTTGAAGATGGTATCGGGAAAACCTTGAGCCTTAGCGAGCTGTAGCTTTCGTTCGAGCGGATTTCTCAACTGGCGGATCCGGTACCAATCTTCTTCTGAGACCCAACCCGTCATTCTCGACCAGAGTACGGACGTCATCACCGGATAATCGCTACCATATAGAATCCGATCGGGATCGGTGCGTAACCGGGCAAGTGTTTTCAGGTGAGTCGGTTGAGATAACGCTGAGATATCCCCGTACAGATTGGGGAATTGCCGGCGAAGCTCGAGGAACTCGAGAGAATAGTCCTTCCCCCAAGGCAGAGCAGGGGCGCCACAGTGAGCCGCGATGACTTTTACTCCAAGCTCGAGTGGCACTCGCAGACAGTTTGGGGCCTGCAGATCCGGCCGGTAGGTCGGGAGCGAGAACTCACCACCGGTATGCGCCAACAACGGCAACCCAAGCTCGGTCATCCGTTTCCAAAAGCTGCGGTATTTTGGCAGCGAAGGATCGACTATTTGGACACAGGGCAACAGTTTCAGCAAAACCGCACCTGCCTCCACACCCGTTTCCAAAGCATCGAGAGCGTCCTGCCGAGCTGGATGAACGGATATCCCGGGAAGTATCCGAGATTCCAATTTCGCGATCTGGAACAGGTAATCGTTGGGGACAAAGAGCCGGGAAAGATCGGGGCGGGCTGTGCCATCTTCTTGGTGGACATCGTCGCAAGCTAGGATGACTACGCCCGCCAGAGACGAGCTGTCCAGCCAATGCCGGAGCCGGCGAACGTAAATCTCATCAAGGTCGCGGCTGCGATGGCTCACCGAAATGCCTATGTTGTGGGCCATGATCTGCACGAACGGAGCTTGCCACCAAACGCTCTGAACCCGGCACCCGGATCCGGAAAGGCCATTGCCAAGCAGGTGGACATGAATGTCGATCGCCTTCATTCTGGGGTTTCGAACCAGCGATACGTCTTGGCCGACGGTAGCCCGATTTGGTCGAGAATTCGGTGCACAACGGTGTCGATTAGATCTTCTACGGTTTCTGGGCAACTGTAGAAAGCCGGCATCGCCGGCAAGATCACCGCTCCGGCTTCAATCGCGCGACAACAGTTCCGGGCATGAATCAAATTCCAGGGCGTTTCCCGCAGAACCAAAACCAGTTTTCGTTTCTCTTTCAAAAATACGTCAGCTGCTCGCAGGATGAGAGTTTCGCTGGTTCCGGCGACGATCCGTCCCAGCGTACCCATCGAACAGGGCACAATCACCATCGCATTGAAGAACGTGGAGCCGCTCGCAAACGGCACACTCATGCTGCGCTCATTGTGTTCATGAACACCGACCGGAACTTGTAACTTACCCAACTCGGCGCTCACTACCTGCTTGGCGTAAGCGCTCAAGACTAAATGAACTTCGTTCTCCCCACAGTCGATTTGATGGAGGAGTCGTTGAAGATAAATCGCTCCGCTTGCACCGGTCGCAGCGATGACAAGTTTCATGATTACAGGTTAAAGGTTGCGGGTTACGGGTTGCGGGTTACGGGTTGCGGGTTGCGAGTTGGGCCCTGCACGGCTCATTCAAGTAGGAAACCATATGCGACCACCTGAGGGAAACGCTAAGAGGACGTCGAACTCGTAACCTGTAACCGCTTCACAAATAGCCCCCGGTCGCGAGCCGTTGAGTTAACCCTTTAAATCGGCCGAACACTTCCTGATAAACGTCGGCGGATGCATCAACCGGCAGGGCGCGCGATTTTTCATCCAGCTTTACGTTTCGGGCGACCAATTCGTTCAAGTTGCTGGATTTATTGTTCACCAAATGATCAACCCAAGCGGAATGCAGCGCCGCGCCGAGCGCCGCGCCCTCCGCCGTGGCCAGACAAACGACTGGTACCCGGAAAACGTCGGCACAAATCTGACGCCAAATGGCACTACGACTTCCACCGCCGGTCAACCGGATTTCGCTGGGTTTGATCCCAAGCTGACGATAACGATTAAGACCGTAAGCTAGTCCCAAAGTCGCTCCCTCCATGGCAGCTCGGGCGAGATGGGCGGGAGTCAAATTGGCGGATGTCAGCCCATGAACAACACCGACGCCATTCGGTAGATTAGGGGTTCGCTCTCCATTCAGATAAGGAAGGAAAATCAAACCGTCCGAACCAGGAGCGATACTGCCGACGGATTCATCGAGCTTTGCGATCTCCCATCCGAATAACTTCCGTACCTGTTCAGTCACAACCGTCACGTTCATGGTACAGATCAGCGGCAGCCAGTTGTCAGTGCTATCGCAAAAGGCCGCGACTTCTCCCTGAGGGTCGACCACCGGTTGAGCGGAGAAGGCGTAGATTGTGCCGGAAGTGCCCAGGCTGGCTGTTACCACCCCGCTCTGCACATTGCCTGTCCCAATCGCGCCCATCATATTGTCACCGCCACCAGCGGAAACGATCGGCGAGTTTGCGAGACCCCAGGCTTCTCGCAAATTTTCTCGCAACAGCCCACAGGCTTGGCGAGACGAGCCGAGACTAGGGAGCTTTTCCGGAAGATCGGAATCGATGAACTCCAATACCGGCTCACACCAACGGCGGGTTCGAATATCCAACAGTCCGGTTCCGGAAGCATCGCCATACTCCATGCGCTTTTCGCCAGTTAGCCAGAAATTGATGTAATCGTGCGGAAGCAGAATGCTGTTTACCGACTCGTAATTTTCCGGCTCATTTTGTTTTAACCAAAGAATTTTCGGTGCGGTCCAGCCCGGTAACATCGTGTTTCCCATGAGCTTGATCAGGGCGGCGTCGCCACCAAACTCCTCGATAATCTCGGTGCATTGTTTCGCGGTCGAGGTATCGCACCAAAGCTTGGCAGGACGGATAACCTCGTTCGCATCGTTTAAGACAACTAACCCATGTTGTTGACCGCTGACGCCGATCGCGCGTACTTCGGCTTTCCGCGATTCGACCTTTTGCAAGCATTCCATGATGGTCGCCTCGGTAGCGTTAATCCAGTCCTGCGGCTCCTGTTCCATGTGCCCGGGCGGCAGACCCGGAACCAGGTCATAGGTCTTTTGGGCAGTCGCAAGAATTTTTCCGGATTCCAGATCCAAGACGATCGATTTGGTGCTTTGAGTTCCACTATCGATGCCGAGATAAAGCATAGAGATTCCAAAGACTGCCACAGATCGATCGTTCGGGCTACCAGGCCATCATAAATTCCATCGACAAGGGTTGTGGGTATCGGCCAACGAACCGGAGTTAAGAGAAGGTTGCCGTCAGGTCGAGGCAGGCGCCGCAACAATCCCTCGGATCGAACTCCTGGAAACCGTGATGGCCGAATTTCGGTAGCTTTGCTACATGACAGGTTGGAAATTCTCGGGTCCGTGCCATTTTTTTGTATGGTAAAGAAGCTTCTCCACACCCGTTATCGCGTTTCTGACCTGGAAAAGACTGTGTCTTTCTATAAGGACGTCCTCGGATTGAAGGAAATACGCCGGCATACTTCGCCGCGCGGTTCACAGTTGGTGTTCTTCCAAGCACCCGGCAGCGAAGAAGAAATTGAACTGTGTAAGTTTGATGAAAGCGGTCCGGTAAATGTTGGCACCGACATCACTCATTTAGCTTTTGAGGTCGACGATCTCGAAGCATTTGCTAAGCATGCGGCCGCCAAGGGTTACCCGCTCAGCGACGGCCCAACCAAGACAGGTTCCGGCGGTTTGATCGCCTTTATCGACGCTCCCGAAGGTTACGAAGTGGAGTTGATCCAGCACGGGAAATGAGGCGAACGGAATCAAAATCTAGAATTTCCGGCAGATTTAGTTGAGAACCTCAGCCGCCGAGAACGCATGGAACCCATGGGACTCATGAGACCCCATGGGACAATTAAATAGGCAACCTTAAATAGGCAACCCAAAATACCTTCAGCGTAGGTGCTCGGATTTGCCTACTATTTGGAGAGGAAACCACCTGTTAGCAGGAGGTTCGTAGCTCCGGAATGCCACCAAGATCTGGCCGAGGTCGGAGGCAAAAGTGATAATGTCCGTGTGCTCCTTGCGCATGAATCCAGCCCGAAGCATTTGATCGAGCATGGTTCGGACCGGTCCGAAGAGCCCTTTTACGTCGAAGAAAGCGCACGGCTTTGCATGGATACCGAGTCGAGCCCAACCCCATTGTTCAAAAATTTCTTCCAAGGTACCGACACCGCCAGGCAGTGCGATGAAGCCGTCTGCAAGGTCGGCTATTTTCGCCTTTCGTTCGTGCATGGTCTGGACGACAAGCAATTGAGTTAGCCCGCCATGGGCGATTTCCTGATCGACCAACGCCCGGGGTATCACTCCGGTTACTTTGCCGCCAGCAGCTAGAACCGCGTCGGCAACGACTCCCATAAGTCCGGCCCGACCTCCGCCATAAACCAGCTGGCAATCATTCTCAACGAGTCCTTGGCCTACGCTTCGTGCCGCGTCCGCATACGCCGAGTCGTTACCAGCATTTGAACCGCAGAAAACGCAAATACGCACGCGGGGACGTTTTCACAGGGCGCGGGCTGTGTCGAGCGATCCAGAAAGAATAGGGGGCTCAGCCGACGGTGCGACCTGCCGAAAGGTAAATCTTTCACCCTATGGCTTGGTCGCAAGAATTAGCGGCGAAACTCCTGGAGCATCCAGCAGACGAGCACTGTGGAATCCAGCTTGCGAGAGCCAGCTGCTGATTTCTTCGAATGAGAACGTGTCTCCATCGCTCGAATGAAGCAGCATATTGACCGCAAACATCAACGAGTGCGGAGGAGCCGTGCGCGTCTCATTCACGAGCCATTCCGCGATCGCAATTGTCCCACCCGCGACCAGGGAAGCGAACACCTTCGACAAAAGCTGACGACTCCGTTTTTCTCCCTCGGTGTGCAAGATATGTCCAAGTACCGCTACGTCGTGCTGGGCTCCGAAATCCGCGGCTAAGAGATCACCGCCAGCAAAACGAAATCGGTCGGCCACTCCGTGCTTTTCCGCTGTCTCTTTGGTGACCTCCAAAACGGCTGGGAAATCGACAGCTGTCACTCGAGCTTGCGGGAATTGTTCTGCCAGTACGATCCCCCAAACTCCAGAGCCAGTCGCCAAATCCAGAATGCTGCTGACTTCTCGTTTTCCTTTGAGCTCGGCCGCGAGCGTCGTGGCCGGAGCAAAGTTGATGTTGAATAGAGACTTTACAAACTCACGAAAAAACTCCGGGCCCTCTTGCTCCGAATTAATCGTGACTACCGGTTTGCCGCTCTTCACCACCTCTTTCAGATTTAACCAATGCTGGATCATTCCCGGGACAAAAGTGAAAAAATCGCCACGGAAGGCTGGCTTGTTCCGAACGAGAAACGCTTCGCTTTCCGGGGTTAGCGCGTAACGTCCGCTATCGTCCTTTCTGAGAAATTCAAAACCAACCAGGGCGTTCAGCAACGCGCGCAAGCCCCGGATAGACGCCCCGGTCTTAGAACTTAACTCTGCCAAGCTCATCGAAGATGCGTCAATCAAATCGAAGATTTGTAATTCGACCGCCGTTTGCAGGAGTAATGGTGGCGCGAAACCAAATGCGAACTGCGTGAGACGCTCAGGGCTGGGTGCCGATTTTGGAGGTTGCATGTTTTTGAGGGTCGCCTTAGCTGCCCAATTGCACAAATTTTTTGGCTCCGGCCTTCGCAGCCGAGCGAATGACTATGACCTCGGAAAAACGAGTTTATTCCGCCAATGGAAATAACGGCTGAACGCGTCTGGGCTGATTTCCGAGCAGTACGAGAGACGATCCCTCTCGTCCTGTCGCTGACGAACTCTGTGGTACAGGAGTTCACCGCGAACGCGCTATTAGCGGTGGGAGCATCGCCTATCATGTCAGATGCGTTTGAGGAAATCACAGAGTTGGTCGGCATCGCCAACGCTCTCAACCTGAACATTGGGACACCGACTCCGCGAAGCGCCGAAGCCATGGCGTTCGCAGCCCAAGCGGCTAAAGCCAGGCGGATTCCGATCGTCCTTGATCCGGTTGCGGTCGGCGCTACCAAGCTACGGCGCAGTTTAGCCGACCGAATCTTACAGATTGCGCCGTCCGCAGTTATCCGTGGAAATCAGGCTGAGATAGCAGCTCTCGCCGGCCTTCCTGCACTCGCACGCGGAGTGGACGCAGCCGAATCATCGGAGGAAGCTTCCGTTGCCGTTCGTCAATTGGCGAAACACCTTGGAACCGTGGCGGTCGCTAGCGGGCCAATTGATTATCTTTCTGATGGTAAAACGGTTATTGCGATCGACAACGGGCACCCTCTGATGGGTCGTATAACCGGTTCCGGATGTGTGGCAAGTTCCTTGATCGCTGCTTTTTTGCCCGTGAATCCGAATCGCCTCGCAGCTGCCATATCGGCGATGATCGTGATGAATATCGTCGGAGAGCTCGCGGCGGAACATTCCCGCAGCGAGGGCCCCGGCAGCTTCCGTATTCGATTTCTCGATACCTTCGACCGCCTTGAGCCCGAGCACATCGAAGCGAGAATGAGAGTGATGCGGGTCTAAAAGTTACGGGTTGCAAAGGTGCGGGTTACAGGCTGCGAGTTAGGGGTTACAGGTTAGGAGTGGCCCCGCCTAGTTCGCCGCCGGTATAATACCCAGCGAAGCCAAGCACTGGCGCGCCACGATCATTCGTTTCGGTGCGTCCTGGTCTTTGGCTACATCAAGGTTCAACGCGAAGAAATAGGTGTCATTATCTGTCTCCACCCAGCCGACCCACCACCCAATCGCAGGGTTCCGAGAATAGCCCAGACCGCTTTTGGCACGAAGGATGTATTTCGAGTTGGCTTCGTTGATCAACATATCTTTCACGATCAGGCTGCTACGTTCACTGACAGGCAATTGGTTGAGGTAAAACTTCTTCAGAAATTCGATCTGTTGCCGGGCGGTCATGCGGAGCGCGCCGTCGAGCCAAAAGCGATCAACCGCGCCCGAAACATCTTCGTTTCCGTAGGCAAACTTCTTGACGAATTCCGCTTCGCGTTGCTCCCCGATCTGGCGGGCGATTTCCTGGTATACCCAAACGACCGAATACTTTAGTGCACTTCGAAACGTCTGATCGTGATTCCAGGCCTCTACCTGGCGCTTTTGCCCATCCCATTTAAAGGACTGATTTTCATCTTTCACAACCCCGGTTTCCAAAGCGATTAAGGAATGGGGGATCTTGTAAGTTGATGCGGGAATAAAAGGTTCTGCTGCCCTTTGCGGATTGAAAACATGAGTCTCTTCCTTCGCGAGATCGGTCACAACGATTGTTCCCGCAACGCCGCTGGCCTCGAAATACGATTTCCATTCAGGGTGTTCTGTCGTCTGGCCGGCCAGACTCGACATTCCCAGAATCAAGCCAAAAAGGAGAACCAAAAAAACTGTTCGCATTGGCGATCGACATACTGAGAACGGCCCGGGGCGCAAGGGCGCACCGAGGCTTTCTCGGTCCCTGGCGGACAAAGCCCGCTGAATCCGGCCGTGCCTGTGATGTAGCTCTTACGATCTTACCGTAGCCGCGTATGCACTGCACTTTCCTTGTGCATTCGAAAAGACTCGATTGCCTCGTATTCAGCCAACCCGAGACGGTCGTAATGCTGCGCGGTTGCCCGGTTTATCTGCTCCGCCTGTTGCCAGCCTTCGCCGGCTTGGATCTCCGTAAACGGGGTCTGACTACGCTGGGATCGGTGATGATAAAGACAATCTAGTTTGATGGCTAGTTCTGCTGGGCTCAGTGGCACCGCCATGTCGATCTCGTGCGGAGGCCAGGGCCGCTCGTTCGACGCATAGAGCCAGATCTGGCAATTGGGAAACCACGCCTCGCTGGTACACGCCCGCAACGCTTCAGAACCCAATTGGAAGGCGATACCCGACACACTGCTAGGGTCTGCCCCAGCGCCAGTCAGATAGATCTGGTGCGGCTGAATCGAGCTGATAAGGGCCACAATCGACTTCACATCATCAGAACCCCATCGGAACTGCCGATATCGCCCCTGCTCGTAAAACGCCAAATCAAGAAAGCGAACGCGCTTCAGATCCAAACCGAGAATTTGAGACGAGGCGCGTGCCTCTGCTTTTCGAATCAGGCCTTTGAAGCGCCGAAGCTCTCGGCTGTCTTCGTCAAAAGGGGCTTTCTTTTCCGTCTCCTCGGCAAGCGCATCGAGCGGAACCAGGGAATCTGGTTTAGATATTCCGAGCTCATGCAAAAGGCTGAACGCCATTCGAGCTTCGGCGTCCGGTACGCTGAGACTACCTGAAGTAAGATAGGCGAGCGAAACCTCGTGCCGCTGTCTGACGAGTCGATGAAGAGTGCCGGCCATCCCTATCTCCGCATCTAACGGTTCCGGACTAAACACCAATACCCGCTTAATCGGCGGCTCAGCCGGAACCGGACGATTGGTATCGTCGGCATTAGGCTTACCTCCCGGCCAACCGGTGATCGTGTGCTGAAGCTCGTTAAAGATCCTGATGTTGAGTCCATAAGCCGAGCCCGTTTCAACCAGAAGCGGAGCTAGGGCGTTCTCGGTATAGTCCTCATCCCCGAGTCGGAGTACTGGCTTCTTGCGCTCGCCGGCGAGCCAAGTAACAGCCTTTCGGGCGAAGCTTCGATCCCATGTAACCGGACCTACCTTCCAAGGAGTTCGGAACCGGGTTAGTTCACTTGCGGCGGCTTGATCAACATAACAACCGCAATCGGGATGGCGTTGCAGGAAGCTGGCCGGTACCGCATCAGTCTCGGGTCCTTCGATCGCAGCACGCAGAATCGGCGCTTTGGACTCGCCCCAAGCAAGCAATAGAACCTGGCGAGCCTGAAGGATGGTGCCAATTCCCATGGTTATCGCGTAGGCCGGGACGTTGGCTTCGCCACGAAAGTCCCGGGCAGCATCCCGCCGAGTCAAGCGATCAAGAGCTACCATCCGAGTTCGCGAGTCAGGGCCTGATCCGGGCTCGTTAAACCCGATATGACCGGTCCGACCAATCCCCACAATCTGAATATCGATCCCGCCGGCTTCCTCTATCTGGCTCTCATAGTCAGCACAGTATTCGAATACCTTGTCACGTTCGACCAAGCCATCGGGCACATGCGTCTGTTTGGGCGGCAGATCGACATGACGGAAGAGCTGAACCTCCATGAAATGCCGATAACTCTCCGGATGATCGGGAGGAAGACCATAGTATTCATCGAGATTGAAGGTGACAACGTTTTGGAACGAAAGCCCTTCCTCTCGATGGAGACGAATCAGCTCCTGGTACAGCTTCACCGGTGTGGAGCCCGTCGCCAGGCCGAGCACGACGCGACGATTCTCACTTTGCCGTTGTCGAATAACATTCGCGACAATTGAGGCTAATTCGCGGACGGCAGTTTCCGAGCTAGGAAAGACTTTTGTCCGAATCTTTTCGAACTGTTCGGCTTCAGTGTTGGAATTAGGCATGATATTCAAATGAGTGCGGAACGGTGCGGTTCAGTTGGAACGGTACAATTCGATGACGTCGTTGCAAAAATTTGCATAAAGCATTTTCCCGTTTTCCGAAAACTATGCATACTGCAACGATCTAGTTCGCCGCAGAAAGCATGAATTTTCCCACCCAGAATGAACGTTCATCCTGCATCGCCGCTTGCCCATCGAAAGGAGGCAAAATCAGCAACTCAAGCATCCAGATCTAATTAAAATCTCGGCTGGTCTTTGTGACCGCAATTGCTACTGATCCGGAATGGGAAGCACCACACTTGGGCCTCCGACGTTTCGGATTACCGACTGGCACAGGTCAATGTGCAAGAGAAGCAGCCGAACGGCTGCACATCCCAATTTTCCCCTTTTATCCATGAAAAAATTTTTCTGTAGTTTCATTTTCCTCCTACTATCCGCCAGCACTCAGTTTGCCGGCGCCTGGTCGCTCGAAGAGGCGGCTAAACCGTACAGTGGCACGGAGGTTTCCGTGATTTTCCTCGATCGCCCCGGATACAACGCGATCATCAAGTTGCTTCCGGACTTCGAGAAGAGGACCGGCATCAAAATCAAATACCAGATCGTTCCTTACGAAAATACGCGTGAGAAAGAGGAACTCGATTTCAGCTCCAACGGTGAGTTAACTGTGGCCTTAGTCGATCTCGTTTGGATTGGTGAATTTGCTGAAGCCGGCTGGATTGTACCATTCGAAGAGATCAAAAAGAAGTATCCCGAAATCATCGATCCGAATTTTGACATTAACGACTTTATCCCGCTGATCTTAAACGCCTTCGGCACCTGGCAGGGCAAAGTCTATGGTCCGCCATTCGACAACTATTCGGGCCTCCTTTATTACAACAAGGACATGCTCAAGGAAGCCGGTTTCGATAGGCCACCGGAAACCTGGGATGAGCTGATCAACACCTATGCTCCGAAGCTGACTAAGAACGGAAAATACGCTTTTGCCCTGCAATCCAGACGAGGAGAAACGCAGTCGTGCGATAGCTTTATGCGGTTTCTTTGGCCTTGGGGTGGATCACTATTGGATGCCAAGTTTCATTCGAATTTAGGCAGCCCAAAGAGTCAGGAGGGTCTGAACTTCCGGCAGTCGTTGGAAAAATACATGCCGCAAGGGATCGTGGACTACGATCACAACGATGCGGTTAACGCTTTGGCCCAAGGAAACGTAGCCATGATTACTGAATGGTCAGCATTTTATTCCACCCTGGTTGATCCGAAGAGCTCCAAAATCGTAGACAAGCTCGGCGTGGCGCCCGAACCCAAGGGGCCAGACGGCCGCAAACCGGCGCTCGGTGGTTTCTCGCTGGCGGTCGCCAGTCAAGCCAACGACAAACAAAAGGCAGCAGCCTGGTTGTTTATCCAATGGGCTACGGGCAAAGAGATCGGAAAACAATATGTCGAAGCGGGGGGTATCAGTGGACGGCAATCGACCTATAAAGATCCCGCCTTGCTGGCGAAATATCCGTTTATCCAACCGATGCTCGATTCATGGCAACAGGGCGTACCGGAGTATCGGCCGCGATTTTCGGAATGGTCTAAGCTGACCGATATCATTGCTGAATGGGGTACCAAGATGATGCTGAATCAGGTTTCGGTGAAACAAGGTTCGGATGAGATCGGTACGCGAACCGAAGCCGTGCTCAAGGATGCCGGCTATTACGATGGCAAAAAACCGCTAGCGCAGTGACGAGATCTGGTCGCGCGCTTAGGACTCGACCTAAGCGCGCGCGACCCTGACGACGAGGGAAACCGCTTGCGGCTACCGAAAACAGCCCATGATAGAGCAGCGACATCGGATCACTGAACTCGATTCCTCGGAGCGCGCGGGATTATTTTCGGGCATCGCACGTGTCCGACGGTACCGAGCCGCAAATCAAGATTTATGACGACTCGGGCTGCACCCAAAAAGACCTATTCAAGTGGAGTCATCTTCTTTCTTGCTCCGGCGGTTATCGTCCTTCTGGCGGTTGGGATATTTCCTCTGCTTTTCGCTGTTTGGAATTCGCTGCACGAGTTCATTCTGAGCCGGGCCCGAATCTACGCCTTGCATGGCCAGCCATTCCTTTGGTTTCAAAATTATTTGGGCCTGGTGAATGATGCTGGATTCAGGGAATCACTGTTTCGCACATTTGTCTTTCTTCTCATCAATCTTCCGATCCAACTGATTCTTGGACTGTTTATCGCGCTATTGCTGCACAAGGTTGGCCACGAATGGCTGAAAAATATCTGTCGCGTATCTTTGGTGATCCCACTGGCCACGACGCTTGCCGTCGTCGGTTTAATGGGGCGCCTTATGTTCAACAGCAGCTTCGGTGTGGTGAACTATGCCGTGGCGACCGCTATATCGCTTTTCCGTTCCATCGGACCGCTGCTCCAGGGACATTTTCAAGTAATGCATGGTTTCTGGCGTCACGTGGTTCCCTCGAACATGATTGATTGGCTGGGGAATCCAAACCTGGCCTTCGCCACCGTCTCAATTATGGACTGCTGGCAGTGGACACCGTTTTGTGCGCTTGTCCTTCTATCCAGTCTTACCCTCGTACCGACAGAAATTGAGGAAGCGGCCAAGCTCGAGACGGATCGCTGGTGGCAAGTGCTCTGGCGAGTGCAGTTGCCCTTCCTGCTGCCAGGAATCACCGCGATTTTAATTCTGAGAACCGCTGACATTTTGAAGATGTTCGACGTGGTCTATACGATGACCCAGGGAGGCCCAGGTAACGCGACCGACTTGATCAGCGTCTATGTTCAGCGAGTTGGTTTTCGTCAAGTCGACCAGGGCGTTGCATCGGCCCAAGCGATCGTGCTGCTGATCATCACGATCATTCTTTCTCGCATTTACATCCGCTACTTCTATCGGGAGATCTGAGATGGCTGCCATTCACACCAGCAAAAGGCGGTTCGGTATTGCCCATTTGGTCGGGCTGCTGCTCATTCTATTTTTCTGCGTCTTTCCGTTTTATTGGATGGTTTCTTCTTCGCTGAAAGACCCGCAGCTCATTCTCTCGCAAAAGCCGACGCTGACTTTTCAACCGACATTCGAAAACTACCAAGCTGCTTTCCAGCGGAATGTGGGCGGCAGCCTCGGAATTTCTTTGTTTGTAGCGTTGACGACTACCGTGCTTTCCTTGTTGTTAGGCACACCTGCCGCTTATGCCTTGGCCCGTTTCGATTTCAGAGGAAAAAAAGATATCTGGTTCTGGTTCATCACGAACCGGATGGTAAGCCCAATCGTATTGGCGCTTCCGTTTTTCCTCTTAGCGAGCAACTTTCATCTGATCGGCAATCCGATTGTCCTGGTTTTCATCTACCTGACATTCAATGTGCCAATCGTAGTTTGGATCTGCTCCGACCAATTTCGTGGGATTCCCAAAGAGCTGGACGAGGCTGCCACCCTGGAAGGCTACAATTCGTTCAGTATCTTTTGGCGGGTAGCTCTTCCGCTGGGCGCACCGGGTATCGCCGTCTCCGCCATTTTCTGTTTTATCTTCTCCTGGAACGAATTGCTTTACGCGCTCATTCTGATGCGGAGGGAAACCCAAACAGCCCCGGTGGTCGCAACGAGCTTCATGAGTGGCTATCAGGTCCCCTGGGGTCAAATTATGGCTACTGGGACTCTGGTTGCCCTTCCGGTAATTATTTTCAGCCTGATTGTCTCCCGACAGATGGTCCGCGGTCTGACCATGGGTGCGATCAAGTAGCCCCGGAAGGTTTCGGGGCTAGCAGCAGTTGTATTTGTGACCGAATGTGCCTGAATAAATTAAGTACTTAAAAAAATGAACCCCCGAACCAGAAGGAGGATCAGTCCGTGAGCAGTGTCGTTGATAAATTACCAAAGTCGGTACCGGCTAAATCCGGGAGCAGCGTAGTGGATAAGCTACCGAAATCGATGCCAGCCGTGATGGCCCACGGCCCGCACGATTACCGTATGGAGGAACGTCCGGTGCCGAAGCCAGGACCCGGAGAAGTGCTCCTCAAAGTCAAAAGCACAGGGGTGTGCGCCAGTGATATTAAATGTTACACCGGAGCTGCGCTCTTTTGGGGCGATGAACATCGCGTTGGGTATTGCCAGCCGCCTGTAACCCCGGGTCACGAATTCGTCGGCGAGGTGGTCGGTCTCGGCGATGGCGCCGGAGAACTCTATGGCCTGAATATCGGGGACCATGCAATCAGCGAACAGATCGTCCCGTGTTGGAACTGTCGTTACTGCAAGATGGGCGCTTACTGGATGTGTAACGTTCATGACATCTATGGCTTCAGACAGCGCACTTTCGGATCTTGGGCCGAGTACATGCTATTTCCGGCCGGTGCCTTGAACTATAAAGTACCCAAGAGCATCCCGTTGCATCACGCGGTCTTCATTGAACCGCTTGCATGTTCCATTCACGCGGTGGAGCGCGGCAACATCCAATATCAGGATACGGTCGTAATCGCCGGTTGCGGACCACTCGGGCTAGGTATGGTAGCTGCAGCCAAAATGAAAGGACCGGAACGGCTTATCGCTCTCGACCTGAGCGACGAGCGACTCGAAGTCGCTCAGCGGTGCGGTGCCGATCTGGGTATTAATCCGAAGAAACAGGATGCAGTCCAGACGGTACGGGATCTGACTGACGGCTATGGGTGCGACGTTTATGTCGAAGCCACCGGGCATCCGAGCGCGGTGGAACAAGGTTTGCACATGATCCGCAAGCTTGGGACGTTTGTCGAATTCAGCGTCATGCGAGAGAAAGTGACGGTCGACTGGACGATCATCGGCGACTCGAAAGAGCTCAACGTTCACGGCTCCCACCTTGGTCCTCGTTGTTATCCGGTCGCTATTCGGATGATCGAACAGGGTCGTCTGCCGATGGATGAAATCGTGACTCATCGTTTGCCACTGAGCGACTACCAGAAAGGTATTGATCTGGTTATTTCCGGCCTGACCTCCGTAAAGGTTACACTAGAGCCGTAACAAGGTGACAGGTTGGCGGTTCGCGGCAGCAGTCGCGGACCACCACCGCTAGGTTGTTAGCGAGTTCTTTGATCGGTAGGGCGGAAAATCTCGGCGCGGCTTCGGGCGCATTTTACAAACTGCGGCCGCTCGCGCCGGATTTGAGCCGCGTTGGACGGCGAATTTTTGATATTGCGCCGTAATCGCTTACGCCCGATCGACGCGGCAGGCGTAACAACCAGGGCGCGCGTTGTGCACGTGGATATAGGCTACCCGTGCATCACCGAAAAACCGTTGAATCGACTGTTCGATGTCCACACCGTTTATCACGTCTGCCCCAACCAGCATGTCCTTATCATCATAAGCGCGTACAGACAGTAAACGTCCCGGAAACAGAAGAACTTCCGGAATTTCGTTGGCTTTCGAGTAGGTGTCGGTGGCCGATTCCCGGACAAAAATGGGTCCGACACTCCGATAAGGCGACAATCCCGGCAAATGCTCGAAGTTAAGCAGCAACACGGATTCTCCGATCTCTGCATCTATTAAGCTAACGCGACACGGAAATCCGGGTTTTTCGTCTGCGACCCGTCGAATGACGCGGTGCTTTTGTAGTTCCTCATCGGAAAGATGGCGGTATTGGTCTATCACATCGGCTGAAATTCCAGAGACGCGAAAGGTGCAGGCGGGGCTTGTGTTCACGCCGTTATATAGGCTCACAGGCAAGAAACGTCTGGCCATTATCGGCCACACAATTCAGCGTTCCCGGCATTGTCATCGGTAGCGGCGACCAGCTACAATAGAAATGATGGAATCCAATGAGCATGACTATCGGAACTTCCAACGCCACGTTGATCGGCTCTGCTTCCTCATCGTCGCCACTAACTGCCCGGATCGCGAGATCGATATCGAAAAGCTCCATCTCCGAGTCCAAGCGATGCGTCTATTCCCCGATAAGATTTCACTCTATGACCTGATTTATGAGAGTCGTTTCCGGCGATTGCGCGAGCAGTTCCGCCAAAGTAGCCCGATAAGCGAACAAGGAAATAATCCTTCACCACTGGCGCGAGCAACCTAATCTTAGACTGATCTTTTTGCGACTTAGCCATGGTACCGCATTTAATGCAGTACGTCGCCCACGAGCCTGGTGGAGGACCTGAAGTGCTGCGAATCGAGCGGCAAAAAACGCCAGAACCTGGAGCGCGCGACGTATTAATTGAGGTGAAGTTCGCCGGAGTGAACCGCCCGGATCTTCTGCAACGTGCCGGCAAATATCCACCGCCCCGTGGGGCTTCTCTGATCCTCGGCCTGGAGGTAAGCGGACAGATTGCGGCTCGGGGTGCAGAGGTAACGGAATGGAACATCGGTGATGCGGTTTGCGCTCTGACGCCGGGCGGCGGCTACGCTGAATATTGCCTGACGAATGCTGATCACTGCTTGCCGATTCCGCAGAGATTCGATTGCGCTCAAGCGGCCGCACTCCCCGAGAATCTGTTTACGGTCTGGGCGAATCTGATCGACCGTGCCCGACTCAAAGCCGGAGAGCACGCATTGATCCACGGTGGCTCAAGCGGTATTGGCTATATGGCGATCCAGCTCGCCAAGGAGCATGGTGCGACCGTTTTTACCACCGTTGGCAGTGAAGCCAAAGCGGGATTCTGCCGTTCTCTGGGCGCTGCATTGGCGATTAATTATCGAAGCCAGGATTTCGTTGAAGCGGTCGAGAAAGCCACTAATCGTCGCGGTGTCGATGTGATTCTGGATATGGTCGGTGGAGACTACCTGGGAAAGAATATCCGATTGCTCGCCCTTGAAGGTCGCTTAGTCCAGATCGCTTTTCTTCATGGCAGCACGGTTCAACAATTTGATTTTCTGCCTGTCATGACTCGCCGGTTGACAATCACCGGGTCCACTTTGCGTCCGCGTACTATCGAACAAAAGGCGGCAATCGCTCAGAGTCTTCGCCAGCACGTCTGGCCTTTGCTGGAATCGGGTAGGATCAAAGTGGTGATCGACCGTATCGTCCCCATGGAAAAGGCATCTGAAGCCCATCGGGCTATGGAAGCCAGCCAGCACATGGGAAAGATTCTGCTGCAGGTCAAGTCGCGATCCGTATGAGTCTTATAAGACTTATGCGACTCAGGAGACCTATTACGGACCGGACGCGGCCACCGTCGGGCGAAGTTCGGGAGCCGTTCCCTACCGACTCGCGGGAGCGCCTCCCTAGCGGCCCGCGGTCACCGGCTCTAGCGCGATCGCCTGTTCATCCTCATCGAATAGATACAGGTGCTCCGCCGGCAAATGGAATTCGATCCGGTGATTCCGTTCGGGAGCTGTCATTCCCGCTGTCTTTGCCACGACGATTGCATCCTTTCCAATCTCCGAATGAATCAAGGTTTCGCTGCCGAGATGCTCGACTACGTTCACGACACCAGGTAAGCGAACCGAGTTGGCGGAGGAACCGAGTCGTACATGTTCCGGCCGAAAACCGAGGGTCAACGATTTGCCGCGGAGCGATTGCGACACTTGGAGCGGTAGACTCACGGTTCCTACCGCTTCCGACTTACAGCGAATCTGGCCCGGTTTCTCATCTTCCACGACGAGGGGAATGAAATTCATTTGCGGCGACCCTATAAAACCCGCCACGAACTTGTTTGCTGGCCGAGAATAAACTTCAATGGGACTGCCAATTTGTTCAATTTCACCGTCGTTTAGAATGACGATCCGATCGGCCATAGTCATCGCCTCGACCTGATCGTGGGTGACATAGATAGCCGTGTTGCGAGTTTCGTAGTGCAAGTTCAGCAGCTCAACCCGCATTCGGACCCGCAGTTTGGCGTCGAGGTTAGAGAGCGGCTCGTCGAATAAAAAGAGTTTCGGTTGCTTGACGATGGCGCGTCCGATCGCCACCCGCTGTCGTTGACCGCCAGAAAGTTGCTTCGGTTTCCGTTGCAAGAGCGGTTCGATATGGAGCAGCGCCGCTGCGCGCTGCACCCGTTGGTTGATCTCCGCTTTGGTCAATCGTTGAAGCCGCAGACCAAAGGCGACGTTTTCGAAAACCGTGAGATGAGGGAAGAGGGCATAATTTTGGAACACCATCGCGACGTTGCGTTTCGAAGGATGCTCAAAAGTGATGTCACGCCCGTCTAACTCGATCTTTCCGCCGGTGACGGTCTCCAGTCCGGAGATCGAGCGTAGCAGCGTAGTTTTCCCGCAGCCCGAAGGACCCACAAAGACCACAAATTCTTCTTTTTCAATCGCCAGCGAAAGATTTTTGAGGGCGTGAAAGCTATCAAAGTGCTTTTGGATATCGGTGAGATTGAGGTAGGCCATTGCGGTTGGTTACGGGGTAAGCAGAAGAGAGAATCGGCAATACACTGCAGGAACCGGCATAGTTCATCAATGGGGAATCCACAGAAAGGGTTGCCCGCCTGGCCGGACTGCCATCGGCGCTGTGCGATTGCCGTTTTATCAAGCGCCGGTGGAGTGCTCGTTTGAAACTACCGGGGCTTCATAGAAGCCCAGTATCCGGCAGCTGCCTAGCATGCGCGTTAACTTAAGGTGGCGGTCTGGCGACCGCGCAAGATAGGGGTAGGGACGCTAAGTGTCTAACGCCCCTCCCTCCGAACCGGGCAGGCGGATCTCCCGCACCCGGCTCTCCAGTTGGTGGTTGCTTTCATGAAGATCGGCAAGCCGCGGCATGTGCTTGTCTTAAGGAGAACAAGCCTGCCGCGGAGAAGTAGGCATTGGGCCATCGGTGATGATC
>Ga0209647_1001240_pt1 | contig 22178 bp, 19 predicted proteins | sample GraSoi_2013_60cm_FD_185827 | JGI IMG/M metagenome (GOLD analysis project Ga0209647, IMG submission 185827) | Grasslands soil microbial communities from the Angelo Coastal Reserve, California, USA - Sample 9_17_2013_60cm (SPAdes) (version 2) | ecosystem: Environmental > Terrestrial > Soil >... | reverse complement strand
GCTAGCGCGGCGGTTGCCTCCCGCAGCCCGCGGATCTCCTGACGGCACGACTCGCAGCCGGCCAGGTGCCGTTCGAAGCGGGCCCGGTCCGGCCCGGCCACCGCATCCATCGCGTACGCCCCGGCCAGGGTATGCGGATCGCCGCCACCGAGCCTCATGTGTCGTCTCCCGCTCGCATCCGCGGCGCCTGCAGCCCCTCCAGCTCGCTCACCCGTCTACCCCCAGGCAGTCGCGGAGCCTGATCAGCCCGTCGCGCATTCGCGTCTTGACGGTGCCGACCGCGACGCCGAGCAGCCCCGCCACCTCGCGGTAGGTGTAGCCGCCGTAGTAGGCCAGCGTCACCGACTCACGCTGCAGCTCGGTCAGAGATCCCAGGCAGCGTCGCACGCGCTCCCGGTCGAGCCGGACCTCTACCGCCTCCGTCACCTCGTCGTAGGCGATGGAGGACGACGCCGCGCGCATCTCGCGTTCTGCCGCCTTCTGCTCTGACCTCACCCGGTCCACTGCACGGCGATGCGCCAGGGTCATCATCCAGGCCGCCGCGCTGCCCAGGGCCGGATCGAACCGTGAGGCAGAACGCCAGACGTCGAGCAGCACCTCCTGCGCGACCTCCTCGGACTGGGCCGGATCGCGGACGACGGCGAGGACGGTGCCGAGCACCTGGCCGGCCGTCCGGTCAAAGATCGCCTCGTAGGCGCCGTGGTCGCCGCGCGCCACCAGGGTCAGCAGGGCGCCGAGTTCATCCGGGCGCCCGGCAGCTCCAGGGGTACGGCCGGGGGCACGAGAGGCAGGGCCTGGGCCTGCGCCGTGGGGGGCAGAGCCGGGGGGACGAGGACCGCGACTAAGACCCGGACGCCGGGCATCCGCATCGCCAGGATGGCCGGCGTCGCCGCCCGCGCTCCCGCCCGCCCCGTTCCGGGGCCGACCGTGACCTTCCGTCATGCCCACACTGTAAATTCGTAGCTGACCCGCGGCCGGTTTGCCCCCGTCGCGGCCCGGCTGACGGCACGCCAGCAAGGGTTGACCGCTGTTCGTGCGTAGCTTGGAAGGGTGAACCGGGCCATCAGCCAATCCATCCGGCCCTCCGCGACGAATAATCACTGTGGCTACTGAGATCGAACGGGCGCGAACCGGCTGGGGAATGATCGCCGGACTGCTGGCTGCCTTCATCGCGGTCGGCGTCGGCCAGCTGCTGGCCGGGATCGTGGCCCCGGACGCCTCGCCCATCGTGGCGGTCGGAGAGGCGTCGATCGACCACACCCCGCCGCCGGTGAAGAACTTCGCGATCTCCGCCTTCGGCTCGAACGACAAGGCGGTCCTGGTCACCGGCATCCTCGCGGTACTGGCCATCTTCGCCGCCATCGTGGGGGCCCTGGCCTTGCGCAGGCTGTGGTACGGGATGGTCGGCCTCGCGTGCTTCTCCGCCCTCGGCCTGGCCGCCGCGCTGACCCGCCCGACGGCCTCGCCCAGCTGGGCGGTGCCAACGCTGGTCGGCGCCGCCGCCGCGGCCCTGGCCCTCGCGCTACTCGTCCGCACAGCCCCGCTTGCCCCCGCAGCGGCTGACCCTGCCGCGGAGCTGGCGCCCCACGACGATCCGGCGGCCGGGCCGGACGCTGCGGATCCCGTCCCGGCCGCTGCGCGATGGTGGCCCGATGCGCCCGCGGCGGGCCACCAGCCGACCCCGAGGGGCCGCCCGGCGGGCGCGCCCAGGCCGCCGCGCAGAAGCTTTCTGGTCACCGGCTCCGCCGTCGCCGGAACGGCGGCCGTGGCCTACCTGGGCGGCCGTTATCTCGGCGAGCGCACCAGCGTCTCGCGAGCCCAGGCATCGCTGCGCATTCCCCGGCCGGCGGACCCCGCTCCCCCGCTCCCCGCCGGCAGCGACCTGCGGATACCGGGCCTCAGCTCGTTCATCACGCCGAACGGGTCCTTCTACCGGGTCGACACCGCGATCGTTCTGCCGGAGATCCCGCCCGCAAGCTGGCAGCTGCGGGTGCACGGCATGGTGGCCCGCGAGATAACGATCGACTTCGACCAGCTGATCCGCCGCCCGCTCACCGCCGACTACATCACCCTGGCCTGCGTCTCCAATCCCGTGGCCGGGCCCTACGTCGGCAACGCCCTCTGGGTCGGCACGAGCGTGGCCAGCCTGCTGCGCGAGGCGGGCGTGCGGGCCGGCGCCGACCAGCTGGTGTGCACCTCGGCCGACGGCTTTACCTCCGGCACCCCGGTGCAGACCGTCATGGACGGCAGGGACGCGATGCTCGCGGTGGCGATGAACGGCACGGCGCTCCCCGTGGAGCATGGCTTTCCGGTCCGCATGGTGGTTCCCGGCCTGTACGGGTACGTGTCCGCGTGCAAGTGGATCACCGACATCGAGGTGACGACCTACGCGTCGAATGTCGCGTACTGGGCGCAGCGTGGCTGGGATCCGCAGGCGCCGATCAAGACGGAATCACGGATCGACGTGCCCACCGGCACGACGACGCTTAAGCCGGGGCCGACGAAGGTCGCGGGCGTCGCGTGGGCCCAGCACAAGGGCATCGCCGCGGTCGAGGTCCAGGTGGACCGCGGCCCGTGGCAGCAGGCCCGCCTGGCTGCCGTCCCCGACATCGACTGCTGGCGGCAGTGGGTCTGGGACTGGAACGCGACGCCGGGGAGGCACACGATCCAGGCGCGGGCCACCGATGCCACCGGCTATACGCAGACGCCGTTGCAGGCGCCGCCGGAACCGAACGGGGCGAGCGGCTACCCGAGCGTCTCGGTCAGCGTCAGCCGCGGATAAAACCCGGACCGGCGATCCGGGCCCAGTTAGCCCGCCCGGAAGGCCTGCCTCACAGGAGTTGGTCGCGGACCTGCCCGTACATGTAGGCACCCAGCCAGCGGCCCAGCTCGTCGAAGAACCGCCGGCGGTCGCCGAGCCGCAGCCAGGTCACATGCGGGCCGAGCCGGACCGGGGCCCCGTCGTCCCTGGGCCGCAGCCTGGTGGTCAGGCGGCCCGCCGGGCCGTCAGCCGGGGACATCACCAGCACCGGGCAGGCGATATCGAGACCTCGCCGCAGCCGGCGCCCGAACGCAGGGCTGAACAAGATCAGCGCGTCGGCGAGGCCGTCGTCCCGGCGGGCGTCACACCACAGCGCAGCGGTGAGCGCGCCGGCCGAGTCACCGCTCACGATGATCATGTCGATTGCCTCGGTGTCGCGCAGGTGACGGCAGGCCGCGTCCAGCCCGGCGAAGCACTCGCCGCGGCCCGGTCCCTGGCTTCGCTGGCGCCCTGGCCGGTCCAGCCGGTCCTGCGGGCGCAGGTCCGCGACGTAGAAGTGAAATCCGCGCTCGGTGTACCAGCTGACGAGGTCCTCGGGCACGAAGGTCTCACGGTCGCAGTGCAGGTGGAGCACTGCGCGCCTGGTCGGCAGCGCGGAACGGCGCCGGAGCACGGCACCTTCACCGCGGCTCTCCGAGGCGTTGCGGAGCAGGGTCTTATGCAGTGCTGGCTTGACGGGCGCGGGCAGGGCAGGCACTGCCTCGTAACCGTCGGCGGCGCCGTCGTGCTCCGTGATGATGCCCATCGCATCCCCCGTCCCCCCAGGATCCTCCGCCCGCCGCCGAGGCCGCCGCGACACCGCTCGCCCGTCCCCCGCACGGCAGTCAGCGGCTCGATCTCTGCACGGAACGTCACAGCCAGTGTCGCACCGTGACCGTTCAGGCGCGAGGCAAACACGCGGGCCGACCGCCCGCCACCACCGACCTGATCCGCCGCGCGCCACGGCGTCGTGCGCACCCTGCTGTTGCGTCAGCGGCGGCGGGGGCTCCACCGCCTGATTGGCGCCACCCGCGGGTTCACTGCCCTCACCCTCGGCGTCCATCAGCATCCCGGAGCCCGGGCCCGGGCCCGGATTGGATGCCGTAGCCTCGCAAATATGGGGAGCAGGCCGACCGAGCATCTCGAGACCGAGCTGAAGTTTGAGGTCGGCCAGGACTTCGTCCTGCCCGATCTTGGCGGCCTGGCCGACGGCGTGGCCGTGACGGCACCGCACGTGGACGTGCTCGTCGCCAGCTACTTCGATACCGCCGACCTGCGCCTGGCCAAGGCCAGGGTCACGCTCAGGCGCCGGACCGGCGGCGGTGACGCGGGCTGGCACCTGAAGCTGCCCGTGACCGCGGGCACCCGGCGCGAGCTGCAGGTTCCGCTCGGTGATGATGCCGCGACCGTCCCGCCGCAGCTCGCGTCGCGGGTCTCCGGGTGGATCCGGGACGAGCCGCTGCGGGTCGTCGCCGTGCTGGAGACCCGCCGCACGGTCCGCCGCCTCACCGGCCGCGGCGGCGAGGATCTCGCGGAGGTGGCGGATGACCTGGTGACCGGCCGGGTTCCGGGCCCGGGAGACGCCCCGGGCGAGCCCGCCACCTGGCGCGAGATCGAGGTCGAGCTGGCGGCCGGCGGGCCGGAGATCCTGGCCGCCGCGCGAGCCCGGCTGGCCGCCGCGGGAGCCCGGCCGTCAAGCTCCGCCTCCAAGCTCGGCCGCCTGCTCGGCGCGCGGGCCGCCGGCACCGGGACGCCGCCCTGACCGACGCGGCTGACCGACGCGGCTGACCGGCACGGCACCCACCGCGGACCAGCGGGGATGTGGGCCGGGCTGGATCGTTGACCGGGATATCCGCGCAGGTCGCGTGCGTAGTGCTTGATCCGCGGGCCCGGCCGTCGGGCGATGCGCGGGAGCGAGGCCCGCCGACGCCCGGGATGTTCGTTTTGCGGGAGCGCCCGGGCTGAAACGTGGTCACAGGCGGTCGTGGGAACAGCCGCTGCTGACCACAAAGCCCGCCAGCCGGACCCGGCGGGAGGAATCTTGTGCGATTTTGCCCGCTTCCTCGCAGTAACGCTCGTCACTGTACCTAGGCACGAGTTCGCGGTCATCGAAGTAGCTAGGGCACCAGGGCGAAAGCGCCGCGCCGAGGCTGTATGGCACACTCGCATGCGTGCTGCGCGCCTTCCGTCAGGTCGATGTCTTCACCACAACGCCGTGCCTGGGCAACCCGGTGGCCGTGGTTCTCGAGGGGGACGGCATCGAGGAGGGTGACATGCAGCGCTTCGCGCGCTGGACGAACCTGTCCGAGACCACCTTCGTCCTGCCGCCAATGGCTGACGGCGCGGACTACCAGGTCCGGATCTTCACCCCCTCCCGTGAGCTGCCGTTCGCCGGCCATCCGACGCTGGGAACGTGCCATGCCTGGCTGTCGGCGGGCGGCACGGTCAGCCCGGACGGCGTGCTCGTGCAGCAGTGCGGGGCCGGGCTGGTGCCGATCCGCCAGAACGCCGACGGGCTCGCGTTCGCCGCGCCTCCGCTGCTGCGGTCCGGGCCGGTGGACGACCCGCTGGTGGATCACCTCGCCGCGGTGCTCGGCATCGAGCGCGCGGCCATCGCTGACGCCCAGTGGGCCGACAACGGGCCGGGCTGGGTGGCGGTCCTACTCGGCAGCGCGGCGGAGGTGCTTGCGCTCCGGCCCAACGTCACCGACCTGTACGTCGGCGTGGTCGGCCCGTATCCGCCGGGCTCGCCGCAGGCGTTCGAAGTCCGGGCATTCTTCCCCACCTACGGCGGCACGGGGGAGGATCCGGTGACCGGGAGCCTGAACGCATCCCTGGCCGAGTGGCTGCTCCGAACGGGCCGGGCCAGCGCCCCCTACGTGGCGAGCCAGGGCGCCATGCTCGGGCGCCAGGGCCGCGTGCACATCTCGACCGACGACGCCGGCGCGATCTGGGTCGGCGGCGGCACGATCACCTGCGTGACGGGCCAGGTCGAGCTTTAGGGCCCAAAAACGACTGGCCAGGGGGGCCGGGGCGGGAAGCATACTTGGCCGCATGGAGCGACCTCTCGGCAGCGACGAGATCCGCGAGATCTTCCTGCGGTTCTTCACGGAGCGGAAGCACGCGCGGATCGGGTCTGCCTCGATCATCCCGCCTAACGACCCGACGCTGCTGTTCATCAACGCGGGCATGGCCCCGCTCAAGCCGTACTTCCTGGGCGAGGCGCTGCCCCCGGCCCCGGACCTGTGCAACGTGCAGCCCTGCGTGCGCACCATCGACATCGGGGACGTCGGGGACCGCCACCACCTGACCTTCTTCGAGATGCTGGGCAGCTGGTCGATCGACCACTACTTCAAAGACCGCGCGGTCGAGCTCGCCTTCGAGCTGCTCACGGAAGGGTTCGGGTTCGCCGTCGAGAAGCTGTACATGACCGTGTTCCAGGGCGACGAGAAGCTCGGCATCGCCCCGGATGACCTGTCGGCCGCCGCCTGGGAGCGGGTCGGGATGCCCCGGGACCACATCGTGTACCTGGGCGCGGACGACAACTTCTGGTCGGCCGGGGAGACCGGGCCGTGCGGGCCGTGCACCGAGGTCTTCTACGACACCGGGCCGGAGCATGGCCCGGCGTACCGCCCGGGCGCAGAGTTCGACTCCGCGGGCCGGTACATCGAGATCTGGAACGCCGGCGTGTTCATGGAGTTCAACCGGCTCCCCGGCGACATCCTCGAGCCGCTGCGGTTCACCAGCGTGGACACCGGTTCCGGCCTGGAGCGCATGGCCATGGTCCTGCAGGGCCGCGACTCGGCGTACGAGACGGACCTCTTCGCTCCTATCGTCAGTGCCGTGCAATCGGGCTTCGCCGGGACTCGCGCGGGGCAGCGGGACATCCGGATCGTCGCCGACCACATCCGGGCTTCGACCTTCATCCTCAGCGAGGGCGTCGTCCCCTCGAACGAGGGCCGGGGCTACATCCCGCGGCGGCTGCTGCGGAAGGCGATCGCCACCGCGACTCAGGCCGGCGCCGCGGACTTCGACCTCGGCAACGTGGCCAGCGTGGTCATCGACCACATGCGGCACACCTACCCGCAGCTCGCCGTCGGCCGCGACCGCACCCTGGACCTGATGGCCCGCGAGCAGCGCGACTTCGGGCGCGTGGTGCGGCGGGGCCTGGACCGGCTCGCCGTGCTGGACACCGGCCCCGGCTTCGAGGTCAGCGGCGAGGACGCGTTCACGCTCTTCGCCACGCACGGCATGCCGGTGGACCTGATCCGTGACTTCACCGCCGAGCGGGGCGGCTCGCTGGACCAGCAGCGGTTTGCCGAGCTGTTCGCCGAGCACCGCGAGCTCTCCCGCGGCACGGCCGCCGAGCCGGGAGCCAGGCCCGGCCAGGACGACCGGGCCGGAGCGGACCCGGAGGTCATCGCCGCCGCTGACCTGCCACCGACGCGTTTCTTCGGCCATCACGACCTCGCGGCCACGGGCACGGTCATCGCGCTGGCCGGCCCGCGCGGGCTGACCGACACGCTGGCCGCCGGCGACAGCGGCCTGGCGGTCTTCGACCAGACCCCCTTCTACGCCGAAGGGGGCGGCCAGGCCGGCGACACCGGCCAGGTCACGGTCCGACGGACCACGGGGCCGGGCGGGTCGGCCCGGGTCACGGACACCCAGGGCGCCGACGGGCATCACGTCCATGCGATCGAGGTCACCGCCGGCACGGTGAGCGTGGGCGACACCGTCGAGCTCGCGGTCGACGCGGCGCGGCGGCGGTCGATCATGCGCAACCACTCCGCCACCCACCTGCTGCACGCGGCCCTGCGCCAGGTTCTCGGCGACCACGTGCGCCAGGCCGGATCACTGGTCGCCCCCGACCGGCTGCGCTTTGACTTCCTGCACCCGCAGGCGCTCTCCGACGACGAGACCGAACGTGTCGAGCGCCTGGTCAACGCCGAGGTGCTGGACAACGTCGAGCGCACCACCGAGGTCAGGCCCTACCAGGACGCGATCCGGGACGGAGCAATCGCGTTCTTCGGCGATAGGTACGGCGATGACGTGCGGGTCGTATCGTTCGGGAATTTCTCCACCGAGCTGTGCGGCGGCACGCATGTGCACCGCACTGCCGAAGTCGGCCTCTTCCTGATCGTCGGCGAGGGCAGCATCGGCTCGGGCGTCCGCCGGATCGAGGCGGCTGGAGCGCGACCGGCTGCTCACCGGGCTCGCCGCCCGGCTGCGGGTTCCGGTGGACCAGCTGCCGCTCCGCGTCGAGGCGCTGACCGCCCGGGGCAGCAGGCCCAGCGAGGCCGGGCAGGCCCGGCTGTCGGCCGAGGCCCGGGCCGATTCGGTGCGTGCCGACCCGTCCGGCCGTCGCTATCTCGTGGCCTGTGAGCCGCAAGTCGTACCGTCCGACCTGCCGGTCCAGGCGCGGCGGCTCGCGAGCGAGCTTGACGCGGTGGCGGTGCTGCTGGTGCCCGACCCGCAGTCGGGCACCTTGCGCGTCGGCGTGAGCGTGCCCGGGTCCCTGGGCCCGCAGGTCAAGGCCACCGCGGTGCTGGACCGGGTGCTGGCCGTGACCGGCGGGCGCGGCGGCGGCAGCGCGGCGTTCGCCCAGGGCGGCGGCGCCCTGCCCGACGATCTTCCCGCCGTCGTGTCCCGGATCTGGACGACGCTGGGCAACACAGCCTAGTTCGGATCCGGCCCTAGCCGTGGTGGTCTGACGGGCTGGGCGGGACGTCGAGCGCCGGGTTGCGGTCGAAGAACCCGAATGGCTTGAGCCAGAACGAGACCGTGTCGGCGGGCATCACCGGCCAGTCCTCGGGGCGGGTGATGTGGTGGATGCCGAACACGTACCAGAGCACCACGTCGGTGTTCTCGATGGGCCTGTTCTGCGCGGTCCACCGGGGCAATCCCGTGTCCCGCTCGCTGAGGTTCGGGAAGTCGCCGCACGGCCAGCGCTCGTCCGGCCGGTATGGCGTGACCCAGAGCGTGTGGCCGATCACCTCGGCCCGCCGGAACGCCGGCGAGGACGAGTCGAGCAGCGGCGGGAACGTGCCGGTCGGCACCAGCTTGTACCCGACCGGCGCGCCCAGGCCGTTCCTGACGTTGTCGTTGACGACCTTCCAGACCCGCTGCGCGCCCCAGTCGTAGTCCTGCCTGCCCTCCGCCTCGGTGCGCAGCGGCGTTTCGCGGAGCACCAGGCCCAGGCCGTGCGGGTTGTCCTCGCTCACCGCGGCGGCCTCCGACTGCGAGGCGTAGACGGTGTTGGCCGGACCGTCCACGTCGAGATCGAGGCGGGCCACGATGAAGTGCTGGTGGAACGGCGCGTAGGTGCGCTCGTCGACCAGGGTCCCGTAAGGCGGCTGACGGCCGTCCGGGAAGTACGAGGTGACCATGATCCCGGTGGCGCGCACCTCGCACTCGATGCTGCCGTCCTGGTAGAAGCGCCAGTAGACGAGGTACTCGTAGTTGGCGACAGTGACGTGGAACGAGATCACGAGCCGCCGGGCGCGCCGCACCTCCGCGCCGGTCCGCTCGTCCACGTGCTTCCACAGGATGCCGTTGTCCTCCTCGTGAACGCAGATCGCGTTGCTGATCGTTCGCGGCTCCCCGCGGGAGTCGTGCACCACCGCGTCCAGGTAGGTGATCTCGCCGAGGCAGTCGCAGCCGAGCTCGAGCGAGGTGGTCATGAAGCCCAGGCCCCACTCGCCGATGTCGAACGCGGTCCGCCGGTAGTGATCCGGGGTAGCGTCGCGGTACGGGACGATCATCTCCGCGAACGAGAGCCGGTGCGCGACCGGCCGGACGCGGCCGCCGTCGCGGAACCCTACGGTGTGCAGGACCAGTCCCTCGCGGTGGTTGAAGCCCAGGCGCAGCTGCCAGTTCTGCCAGGTCAGCTCGCGGCCGCTCAGCGTGAAGGACACCCCGTCGGGCTGGCTGACGTGCAGCGGCTTCACCTCGCGCAGCGGCATGGGGATGAGCGCTGGCCGGTACTCGCCCATGGCGTCGGGCGGCTCGGCCGCCGCCTCCCCCTCCTGCCTCTCTCCGGCGTCGAGGCTGTCCTCCAGTTCCAGCAGGGCCATCCGGTTGAGGTCGACGACGGGATGCAGCCCGGTCACATGATGTGCATAGGGGTTGCCATCGTCGCTGGCGCGATGCCACACGTCGGACCAGCCGAGCCGCAGGCCGCGGTAGCGCTGCGGGACGAGCGCGGCGCCGTAAGCCCACACGTCGGTGAGCACCAGCGACATGTCGCTGATCCCGCGGCGGGCCAGCGCCACGGCGAGCAGCGGGTGACTGCGGAGCATCTCGTCGCACTCGTGCCACTCGTCCAGCGTCATGTTCGGCTGCTGGTCGGGCAGTTCCTCCCAGGCGGTGACCGCGGCCTCGGTCAGGGACACCGGGTCGCCCAGCGACACCACCGCCCGGTAGGCCTGGCCGTCCTCCCGGTTCCAGCAGACGGCCAGGGCCTCGCGGCGGGGCTGGCCACCGTGAGGTTCGCGCCGCGCTGCCTTGGGCGGCTCGATCGCCTCGATCGAGGCGAACCGCCAGCGCGGCGGCGTGACTCCCCGGTCGCGGCCGAGGATGGCGGCGACATCGCGGAACTCCGCGGCCGTCAGCGGGTCGAGCGGGTGTCCGGCTGGCTGGTGTGACGGGCCCACCGATCGCCTCCGTCCTGCGGCGTCAGGTCGAGGCCATTCTGCCCGGCATGCCGCCGCCGTCAGCGTTCAGGCCATCTTGAAGGACAGTCGGCCGGCTCCGGCTGCGGCTGGACCAGCAGCGTCCCGCCGGGACCGCATCCCCCTCAGGCAGCATCGTCGCGTGGTAGCGCTCCGTCGGCGACCGCCTCCAGCAGAGTCTTGTGCCGCAGGCACACCCACACCAGCGTGCCGACGCTTCCCACCCCGACGACCCGGCGGGCGACGTCGGCGATCTGGTACCGGCCCAGCGGGGCGCGCTTGTCGTCCGGCACGCTGGCCCGGTAGGACTCGTAGGTCTGGAGTGCCTCGTCCATCTGGTGACCTGCCGTTTCCAGGTGAACCTGGATCGGGGGGTCCTCGCGGAACCGCACCGCCCCGCCGGATCGCTGAACCTCGGCCGCGCTGCCGTCATCAGCGACGGTCATGGTGCGCTTGGCGATGGCGCGGCGGTGCCCGCGGCGCCATGCCCTGACAATGTCACGCTGCACCTGGCTGCGGGCGTCGGCGGTGTAGTGCCCCAGCAGGTCATCCACGCCCTTGAGGTCGTACCAGACCTGCAGGGCCGGCATCCGTGCGTACCCCCGCATCCGCTGCCGGTAGGCGCGGGCGGCGGCGGCGACCAGCCCGCGGCCCACCGGAGCGGGAAACCCATGCTCCGTCGCGACCACGTGCAGGCTCGCGGCGAACCGCTTGACGTCCCATTCCCACGGGCCGGGCAGGGTCTCATCGAAATCGTTGATCGAGAACGTCAGATTGCGTTCCGGCGTGGCGAAGGTACCGAAGTTCCGGACTCGAGCCGGCAGCGATCGGGACATACCCGCGACAGCGGCCGGCAATCTCGCCAGCAAATGTCACCGCCCCGGGGCAGGCGCCAGCCGCCGGCCCCCTACCTGCTGGCCGAGAGCATCCATGCCGGTGATTACCCGCCAGAACGCCAGGCCACGCGTGTCGGCCCTTGCGGCCCGCCCCGGCCGCGCCCTACGTTGCGCCCATGCACAGCGTGGATGCGACCACCGAGCAGATGATCAGGTCGGTACTCGCGTACGCAGAGAACCGGCTGCGGCTCGACCCGGTCCCGCTCGACGAGGGCTCACGCGATCCGGCCGAGCTGGACGCCGCGCTGCAGGGCCTGCTGGGCGACCAGCCGCACAATCCCGACCAGGTGCTGGGCATCTACGCGTCGGTGGTGGCCCCGGCGGTGCTCTCCGCCGACAGCCCCCGCTTCCTGGGCTTCATCCCCGCCGCGCCGACTAAGGCGTCGCTGCTGTTCGACATGGTGATCTCCTGCGCGTCGATCCAGGGCATCTCCTGGCTGGAGGCCGCGGGCGCGGTCCATGCGGAGAACCAGGTGCTGCGCCTGATCGCGGACCGGGCCGGGCTGCCGGACTCCGCGGGGGGCTGCTTCGTCTCCGGCGGCTCGGCCGCCAACCTGTCGGCGCTGGTCGTCGCCCGCGAGGTGGCCAAGCGCAAGGCGGGCAGCGCGGGGGGCGGCCGCCGGTGGCGGGCGGCGGTCAGCGCGGAGGCGCACTCCTCCATCGTCAACACGCTGCGGATCCTCGAGATGGACCCGCTGACTGTGCAGACCGGCGACCACCGGCTGACCGGCTCCGCGCTGCGGGCGGCGATCGACGCCGACGGCGACCCGTCGTCGCTCGCCGTCGTGGTCGCCACATCGGGCACCACCAACGCTGGCATCATCGACGACCTGGCCGGGATCGCCGCCGTCTCCCGCGAGCTCGGCGCCTGGTTCCACGTGGACGGGGCCTACGGCGGAGCCGGGCTGTTCGCGCCCAGCATCCGGCACGCCTACGACGGCATCGAGCACGCCGACTCCTTCGTCGTCGACCCGCACAAGTGGCTGTTCGCGCCGTTCGACTGCGCTGCGCTGATCTACCGCGACCCGCCGCTCGCCCGTTCCGTGCACAAGCAGGACGCCTCCTACCTCGACGTGATCCACTCCGGCCCGGCCGAGTGGAACCCGACCGACTACGCCTACCACCTCACCCGCCGCGCCCGCGGGCTGCCGCTGTGGTTCTCGCTCGCCGTGCACGGCGTCCGCGCCTACACCGAGGCCATCGAGGCCGCGATCAGCCTGGCGGGCCGCGCCGCGGACGAGATCTCCAGGCGCGAGTACCTGGAGTTGGTGCGCGAGCCAGGTCTGGGCGTGGTCCTGTTCCGGCGCAAGGGCTGGGCTCCCGCCCAGTACACCGACTGGGCCGAGCGGCTGCTGCACGACCAGGTGGCGTTCATGCCCCCGACGGCGTGGGAGGGCGTGACCGCCGCCAGGTTCGCGTTCCTGCATCCGCATACCTCCATGGACCTGGTCCGCGAGATCCTCGATCGGATGCGGTAAATCAGGCCTGATCATCGGTCACGCCAGCTCAGCGGTCGGCCGACGGCGGGCCGGGCCCGCAGCGCTCATAGGCGGCTGAGAGCTAGCCCAGAGCAGTCGTCGAGAGCCGCCGGTAACACTCGCTGTCATGAGCCACCGCAAGCAGAGCATCTCGTCACGGGCGGCAGCCAGGGACCGGGGCCGGGCGCGGCTGCGCGCGGCCACCGTCTCGGCCACCGCGGCCAGCCTGATCGCCGCCGGAGGAGTCGCGTTCACTCTCCCCGGCGCCACCGCTTCGGCGACCGGAACGTCCTCGGGCTCCGGGGCCCGCAGCTCCCAGCACGCCAGCTCCAGCTCGGGCACGTCGAACAGCTCGTCGTCCGGCAGCCTCAGCTCGCCGACCTCCGCGCCGACGTCCAGTTCCGGCAGCGGCCAGGTCACCTCGGGCGGCTCATGATGCACGGCATAACGTCCAGCACGGCGCTCTGGTACGCGAGCCGCGCGACCGGCGTGGTCAGCCTGGTGCTGCTGTCCGCCGTGATGATCATCGGCATCCTGGTGAACCGGCAGGGACGGCTGCCCGGGCTGCCCCGTTTCGCCGTCCTCGGCCTGCACCGGAACCTGTCCCTGCTCGCGGTCACGTTCGTCGCCCTGCACGTGATCACGGCGGTCGCCGACTCCTTCGTCAGCATCAGCCTGGCTGCCGCCGTCATCCCGTTCGTCTCCGCGTACGAGCCGCTGTGGCTGGGCCTCGGCGCGGTGTCACTCGACCTGATGGCCGCGGTCATCGTGACCAGCCTGCTGCGCCGGTACATCGGCCGCCGCACCTGGCGCGCCGTGCACTGGCTGGCCTATGCCTCCTGGCCGGCCGCCGTCGCGCACAGCATCGGCTCCAGCAAGGACCTGCAGAACGGCCCGCTGCTCGGCCTGGCCGTGGCGTGCATCCTCGGGGTTGTCGGCGCCCTGGCCTGGCGGCTGGCCCGGGCCCGCGCCGAGGTGCCGCGGGCCCGCCGCGTCCCGGACCTGATGGCGTCGCAGCGGATTCCTGAGGGTCATGCCGCCGGGCAAGCACCTCAGGACCGCCTGGTGCGGGCAGGCCGGCGATGAGCCCGACGATGCCCCTGCCCGCAATGGCCAGCTCGGTGACGCCCGGGCCGGATGCGGCCCGGACCTGGCCGGCGCAGCAGAGCCCGGCGGGCGGCGGCCGACTCCCCCGGCTGCTGCCGCCGGCCGGCCAGCCCGGCAGCGACCTGGCCGCCCACCTGGGGCGCCACGGGCCCGTTCCGTACCGCGGCTGGAGCGCCCGGCTGATCCCGGAGGTGCGCGCCGCCGGGCTGACCGGCCGCGGCGGTGCCGCGTTTCCGGTGCACCGCAAGCTGGAGGCGGTGGCGGCCGCCTCGGGCCGCGCGGTCGTCGTCGGCAACGCCGCCGAAGGCGAGCCCGCCAGCCACAAGGACGAGGCGCTGCTGCGGCTCGCGCCGCACCTGGTGCTGGACGGGCTGCAGCTGGCCGCGGAGGCGGTGGGCGCGGCGCGTGCGGTGCTGTACGTCCGCCGGGACCTGCGCGCCAGCACCCGGCTGGACGTTCAGATATCAGAACGCGAGCGCCGCGGGCTGGACCGCGTCGCAGTCGAGATCGTGTCGGCGCCGACCCGGTTCCTGGCCGGGGAGGAGTCGGCGCTCGCGAGCCTGGTCAGCGGCGGGATGGCGGTGCCGCGATTCACCCCGCCGCGAGTCTTCGAGCGCGGCGTGGACGGGCGCCCGACCCTCGTTCAGAACGTGGAGACGCTGGCCCATCTGGCGCTCATCGCGCGCTACGGCCCGGGCTGGTTCCGGGCCGCGGGAACGCCGGACGAGCCCGGAACCATGCTGTGCACGCTGCGACAGGCCGACGGCTCGGTGAGCGTGGTCGAGGCCGCGATCGGCGCGCCCCTGGCTGAGCTGGTCGGCCGGGCTGGCACCGCCTTGCTGGTCGGCGGGTATCACGGGGCCTGGATCCCGGCCGCGCAGGCGTCCCGGCTGGCGCTGAGCAATGCCGCGCTGCGGCCGCTGGGCGCGTTCACCGGTGCCGGGGTGCTGGCCGCGCTGCCCGCGGACCGCTGCGGCCTGGTCGAGACGGCGCGGGTAGCCCGCTACCTCGCGCTGGAGTCCGCCGGGCAGTGCGGGCCGTGCCTGAACGGCCTGCCCAGGATCGCGGAGGCCCTGGCCGAGCTGGCCGGCCTGGCCGGCCGGCAGCCGGGCCCGCGGGTGCTGGCCGACCTGAGCCGCTGGGCGGGTCTGGTCGACGGCCGCGGCGCCTGCCATCATCCCGACGGGACGGTCAGGTTCATCCGCAGCGCGCTGCGCGTGTTCGCGGCGGAGGTCGGCCAGCATGAGCGAGGCCGCTGCACCGCGGGCAACAGCCCGCCGTTCCTGCCGGTCCCGGCCGGCCCATCGACCGACGCGGACTGGAGCTGACCGGTGACGACGACGCTGCGAGTCAATCCGATCGCCTGCTCGGGGCACGGCCTGTGCGCCGAGCTGCTGCCCGAGCTGATCACGCTCGACGAGTGGGGCTACCCGGTCATCGCCGACCAGCCGGTGCCGGCGCGGCTCGCCCGCCAGGCCGGGCGCGCGGTGACCGACTGCCCCGCGCTCGCGCTGCGGCTCTCCCGCTCGCGGTGAGCGGGCCCGGGCGGCTCGCGCTCAGAGGAAACTCAGAGCCAGCACAGACGGGCCGACTAGGGCAGCGGCTCATCCTGGAGTCATGATGAGCCTCATGGAGAAACCGCAGGCCGGGGAAGCTGCCGACGGCAAGCTCAGCGCGCGGGCGGACGGCACGCCGATCCGGGTGCTGGTCGTGGACGACGAGCCCAGCCTGGCCGAGCTGCTGGCCAGCGTGCTGCGTTATGAGGGATGGGACATCGCCGTCGCGGCGGACGGCAGCAGCGCGGTGCGGACCGCGCACGAGTTCCAGCCCGACGCGGTCGTGCTGGACGTGACGCTTCCCGACTTCAGCGGCCTGGAGGTGCTGCGGCGGATGCGCGCCGAGCTGCCGCAGGTCTGCGTGCTGTTCCTGACCGCGCGAGACGCGGTCGAGGACCGGGTCGCTGGCATCACCGCCGGCGGGGATGACTACGTGACCAAGCCGTTCAGCCTGGAGGAGGTGCTCGCCCGGCTGCGGGGGCTGCTGCGCCGGGCCGGCGTCGCCCGGGCCAGGGCCGGCACCGAGCTGACCGTGGCCGACCTCACCATGGACGAGGATGCCAGGGAGGTACGGCGGGACGGCGAGCTGATCGAGCTGACCGCCACCGAGTTCGAGTTGCTGCGGTTCCTGATGCGCAACCCGCGGCGGGTGCTCTCCAAGGCACAGATCCTGGACCGGGTGTGGAACTACGACTTCGGCGGCCAGGCCCACGTGGTGGAGCTGTACATCAGCTACTTGCGCAAGAAGATCGACGCGGGCCGGGAGCCGCTGATCCACACGGTCCGCGGCGTCGGCTACGTCCTGAAGCCGGCCAGCTGACCCGGCGTGCAGGACAGCGATGAGCGCCGTGCCGGAGGCGTGCCGGTGAGTACCGCGGCGGCCGGATCCGGAACATCCCCGGCGGGCCTGCTGCGCCGCTGGCTAGCGGGCCGGACCCTGCGCGGCCGGCTCATCGCCGGCCTGCTGGCCCTGCTTTTCGTCGCGTGCGCCACGGTCGGCGTGGTCACCTACGCGGCCCTGCGCGGATTCCTCATGGGCCAGCTCGATGATCAGCTCAAGGCCGCGAGCGACCGGTTCGTGGCGTGCGTGAACGGCCCGCATCCAGGCCCGCCACGGGCAGGCCTGGATCAGTTCGAGAGCGACGTGGCGGCGCAGTGCGCCAACACGCCAGGGCAGGCCCAGGCGACGTTCTCCGCTGCGATCAGCTCAGGCGTCGTCACCGCGGCGAAGATCACCCATGGCAGTTGCGAGCTGTCCGTGGTGCAGCGCCAGGACGGGGCAGCGCTCGCGCGGCTGCCCGCCAACGGCAAGCCGTACTCCAGCGAACTGCGCTCGCTCTACGGCGACTACCGGCTGCTGGCCGTGCGCGACAACGGCGCCATCCTGATCACGGGCCTGTCGCTCAGCTCGATGTCCACCACGCTGCACGACGTGGAACTCACCGAGGTCATCGTGTTCTCCGCGGCCCTGCTGCTCACCGGCATCATCGGCACCGGCTGGGTACGGCTGTCGCTGCGGCCGCTGCGGAGGGTGACGGCCACCGCCGGTGAGGTGACCGGGCTGCCGCTGGCCAGCGGCGAGGTCGACCTGCCGCACCGGGTCCCGGACGCGGATCCGCGCACCGAGGTGGGTCAGCTCGGCGCGGCGTTCAACCAGATGCTCGGGCACGTCGAATCCGCGCTCGCCCGCCGGCACGCCAGCGAGGCACAGCTGCGCCGCTTCGCGGCCGACGCCAGCCACGAGCTGCGGACACCGCTGGCCGCGATCCGCGGCTACGCCGAGTTCGCCCGGCGGCACCCCGGCACGCTCCCGGCGGAGGTGGAGCACGCCCTCGGCCGGGTCGAGTCAGAGTCGGCCCGGATGAGCGCGCTGGTCGAGGATCTGCTGCTGCTGGCCCGGCTCGACGCGGGCCGGCCGCTGGAGTCCCGGCCCGTCGACCTGACCCGGCTGGCGATCGATGCCACCAGCGACGCCCGGGTCGCCGGGCCTGATCACCGATGGCAGCTCGAGCTGCCCGACGGCCCGGTGCTGGTGCGCGGCGACGAGCAGCGGCTACACCAGGTGCTGGCCAACATGCTGAGCAATGCGCGCATGCACACGCCGCCGGGAACAACGGTCACCGTGACGCTCGGCTCTGCCGCCGGGCGGGGCGCTGCCGCCGGGCCGGGCGCTGCCGCCGGGGCGGGGACCGCGGAGCTGACCGTGGCCGACGACGGGCCGGGCATACCGGCCGAACTGCAGCCCGACGTATTCGAGCGGTTCGTCCGGGGTGACAGCTCCAGGTCTCGCGAGGCCGGCAGCACCGGTCTCGGCCTGTCGATCGTGGCGGCGGTCATCGCCGCGCACCACGGGAGTGTGGCGGTCACCAGCCGGCCGGGGCAGACCCGCTTTGTCATGACGCTGCCGCTGCTGGACGACCCGGCCAGCGCGGCACAATAGCCTCGCGCTCCGGGCCCACTCCGATTAGCCGGTGCCCTGGATCATCGCACCGCAGCGGGCCCGGACGGCCGGCTCTTCCCGGCCAGGGCGAGCAGGTCGTCGAGGATCTCGCCGAACCTGTTGGCCACCAGCGTGAGGTGACCCTCGCCGGGCCGCAGCCTGGCGCGGGCCAGGGGAATGTTCGCAGCCAGCCAGACGCCGTGCGCCGAGGGCACCATCCGGTCCTGGTCGCCCTGCCAGATCGCGGCCGGGGTCGCGTGGCCGAGCGCCTCGAGGCTGATCCCCCAGTCACGGGTGAAGGCCAGATCGTCATTCCGCCAGCCGTCGATGCCGGTACTCAGCGCCGCGCGAAACGAGGTGGCCAGGTACTCGGCGAAATCACCGGTGATCGCAGCCCGGTCGGCCTCCGAGGCGAGCCCGCCCAGGCCCTCGGCCACCTCGGCGGGGCCGACGTCGCGCAGCGGGCCGGCGGCCGCGTTCAGGAACCGGGTGAGATCCGCCTCCCCGGCTAGGGCAGCCTCAAACTCCTCGATGTTCTCTGGCCCCATGCCCGCCAGCCAGTCCAGGCCGGGGCTGTCAGCGGGCGCGATCCCCGCGATGGACGCGGCCGCCAGGCACCGCACGGGCAGCAGCGCCGCGCAGGCCAGGGCGTGCGGGCCGCCGCCCGACCAGCCCGCGGTGATGAACTCGTCGGTGCCGAGCCGGTCCAGGATCGCGGCCACGTCCGCTGCCGCGTCCGCGACCAGCCTGCCCGGCTGCGGCGTCGAGCCGCCGTATCCGGGCCTCGAGTACAGCACCGCCCGCAGGCCGCGAGCAGAGACTGCCTCGGCCATCGGGCCGAGCCCGACCAGCCCGGCCGGCGTGCCGCTGTGGAACACCAGCGGGAGGCCGGCCTCAGGGCCGGAGATCAGCACGTCGAGCATCCGGCCGCCGGGCGCTTGCACCGTAAGCCGCTGATCATCGCTCGCTCGCGTCATGCTGGAAGCGTAACCGGTTGCGCCGCGGCTGAGCCGCCACACACGCTCGCCGTCGACCTCTCCGGCCGTCGGGAGCAGGCCAGCCCGCTCCGCCACCCTGGCCGAGGCCATGTGACGCGGGTGGATGTGGGCGGTGATCAGCCGGGGTTATCCGGTCAGCTGCTCCTGAGCCAGAAGTTCGCGAACGCGTCGGTGCTGCTGACCAGGCTGGTGCTGTCCAGCTGGTGGCCGTTGGGCTCGACCATGATGAGCCTGATCCGAGCCAGCCTGCGCAGCAAGACCCCGTTCACCTTGGCTGCGGTGTAGCGGATGGTACCGAAGTCCGCGAGCGGCACCACCACCCCACCTGCCGTCGACGGTGCCTCGGTGATCACCTCGGCGGACGACCGGGCCAGGTTCGCCTTGTTCCTGATGATCGTGTGTGTCCAGCCCCGGGTGCTGTCCCGGAGCACGAGCGTGTAGGTAATGGTGCCGCTGAACGTCACCGAGGCACTCAAATGGTCGCCCGGGTTGACCTTGGTCCGGAACAAGACCGGCGCCGCCGGGAACATCTCGTACCACCCGTAGTAAACCGGGGTCCTGCCGCGGCAGTCCGAGTCCGCCCCCGTCTGCTCGACCGAAGGGTTGCTGAAGCCGTCCAGTCCGACCCAGAACGCTGCATACGCTTGAACGCGAGCCGACCTGCAGGTGACCTTGGGCTGGATCCAGCTGGCTGACACGCTGTGGAACGCGCCATTGCCGCGGGAAAGCGCGTAGCCGGACCAGTTGCCGCTCGGCATCGGGCTGTTTAGGTCGCCGCTCACGCTGGGCAGGGCGACACCCGCGGGCGTGATCATCGGGTGTCCCGGGCTGACTGCATGAGCCGCTGAGGGCTGCGCGGCGAGATGCACTAACCCGGGCGACGCAGAGGCCGCGCTGGCCGCGACGATCAACCCAGCCACAACGGGCAAGGTCATCAGGGGTATGCGCCACCGGCGTGCCATACGGCCTCCTTGCTAGAGCATGTACTTATCCGATATTTATAGCTATCATGGCATATCTGAGGCTCTGCCGGTCTCGCGCAGCTGACCTCCTGGGGCCAGGCAGCCAGAATTAGACCACACAATGGCCGCGACTTAGCAATGATTTGGCTTCCGGGCCGCGGCATCTGCCCGGGCCGCCTGCGCGCGGGGCAGTGTCATTGCGGCAGCGGGGGCGTTACGGTGAGATTCTGCGAGCCCCGAGGAGACACCCGTGCCGCTTCATGCCGCCGATCCCGCTCCCGCCGCTGAGCGCAATCGCTTCGCGCAGCAGCTATTCACCCCTCTCCCGACGCGATACGACCGGCTGGCCGAGGTTCTGTCGTTCGGGCAGAACGGCCGCTGGCGGCGCGCAATGATCAGCCGGGTGGCCCCGGCCGCGGACCAGACCGTGCTCGATGTCGCGTCAGGGACCGCGGGGGTCGCCCTGCAGATCGCTGCGCGAACCGGGGCGACGGTCGTCGGGCTGGATCTCACCGAGCAGATGCTGCGGCAGGGCCAGCGCAACGTCGCCGGGTCCGCCGTGAGCGACCGGATCGAGCTGGTAGCCGGCCGCGCCGAGCAGCTCCCGTTCGCCGACGCCACCTTCGACGCGCTGACCTTTACGTACCTGCTCAGGTACGTGCTCGACCCGCAGGCCACGCTCCGCGAGCTCGCCCGGGTGGTCAAGCCCGGCGGACGGGCCGCGAGCCTGGAGTTCCTGCTCCCGCCGTCGCGTTTCTGGCGGGCCTGGTGGTGGCTGTATACCCGGCTGCTGCTGCCGGCCGGAGGCCTGCTCACCGGCGGCCGCGAGTGGTTCGCCGTCGGCCGCTTCCTGGGCCCGAGCATCTCCCGGCACTACCGTCGCTACCCGGTCTCCTGGACCGTCGAGGCGTGGCGCGAGGCGGGGTTCTCCGACGTCGGCGTCCAGGTCATGAGCCTGGGCGGCGGGCTTGTGATGTGGGGAACGCGCGCAGGTGGCTGACGGGCTCGCCGCAGGCCGCCCGGAACCGGAGGCCCCCTCGGTCGCGGGAGCACGACAATCTCCCGCCGCGCCTGCCGGGGAGTCTCCGGCCGCCGCCCGGCCCGCGTTCTACGCCGCCAGCTCGGGCGGATGGCGTGACTGGTGGACCTTGCTGCATCCCCCGTACACGGCCTGGCACCTGTCCTACGTGGTAATCGGCGCGGCGCTGGCGCCGCAGGTCAGCCTGACGCCGCTGCTGGCCACCCTGATCGCCTTCTTCCTGGCGGTCGGCCTGGCGGCGCACGCGCTCGACGAGCTGAACGGCCGCCCGCTGCAGACGCGCATCCCGGCGCCCGCCCTGGTCACGGTGACCGTGGCCGGCCTGGCCGGCGCGGTCGCGCTGGGCGCCGCCGGGGTGGCCAGGGACGGCTGGGCCCTGCTGCCGTTCATGATCGCGGGCCCGGTCCTGGTCGTGGCCTACAACGCCGAGCTTTTCGGCGGGATCATCCACAGCGACCTGGGCTTCGCGGCCGCGTGGGGCGCCTTCCCCGTCCTGACCGCCTACGCCGCGCAGACTGGGCGGCTGGCGCTGGCCCCGGTTCTCGCCGCGGCGGCGGCGCTGGCCCTGTCAGCCGCGCAGCGCAGGCTCAGCACCCCGGCCCGGACGTTGCGGCGCCGGTCGGTCCGGGTCGAGGGCAGCGTCACGCTCGCCGACGGGGAGGTGACCGCCGTCGACCAGCGGGCGCTGCTGGCCCCGCTCGAAGGCGCCCTGCGGGCCATGTCCTGGGGACTCGTGCTGCTCGCGGCCTCCCTGGCCATCGCCAGGCTGGGCTAGCGTGCCATCCGCGAGGGTCGGCCTGCCGGCCCGAGCGGATGGCAGCGGGCAGGCTCGTCTCCGGCGTCAGCCGGGCCAGCCGCGACGGCCGGCCCTCGCCGGCCCGAGCGGATGGCACGCGGGGGGTCCTGGGGGGTCGTCCCCCCCGGAGTTACAGCGCGTCGTGGCGTTGCAGGTAGCTCATCGCCGCCCAGCCGAGCGGCACCGGGAGCCAGAAGGTCACGGTGCGGAACAGCAAGACCGAGCTGATCGCGGTCGCGCCGTGCAGGCCCGCCGCCGTGAGGCCGGCGGACAGGGCCGCCTCGACGGCACCGAGCCCGCCGGGCGTCGGGACGGCTGAGCCGATCGCGCTGCCGGTCAGGTAGACGGCGGCGACGGCGACGATCGGAAGCGAGCCGCCGAACGCCCGGACGGATACGGCGAGGCAGCCGATGTAGGCGGCCGTCACGAGCAGCGA
>Ga0209647_1001237_pt1 | contig 22199 bp, 20 predicted proteins | sample GraSoi_2013_60cm_FD_185827 | JGI IMG/M metagenome (GOLD analysis project Ga0209647, IMG submission 185827) | Grasslands soil microbial communities from the Angelo Coastal Reserve, California, USA - Sample 9_17_2013_60cm (SPAdes) (version 2) | ecosystem: Environmental > Terrestrial > Soil >... | reverse complement strand
CTGACCCAACCCGGGTGCGAGTCCCATCGAAAGGTCGTTTCTGTTCCTCTTCCTCTCGCTCTCGGCGGATCGAGTGGTGCTAAGATGATGAGGGAGCCGATTTCAAGCCAGATGCACCGCGTGAACAATCGTTATTATCGATACTGCGACTCCTTGATCTGAAAAACTTTACATATTAGATAGCGTTCGACTTTCGGCTTGCTACCCTCAGTGGGCCGGGTCGGAAATCGCCCGACCTTTATCAACCGTATGCGAATTCTTATTGCCATCTTTCTGATCTCGCTGTCGCAGGCTTTGGTTGCACAGGATGGTCAGCCATACGGCGAATGGACTTTCGATTCCAACAAACCCGCAGTGCCATCAACTCCCGCGACTGCGGATGACCAGGCGATTTACGGTGTGATCAACCAAATGGTAGCGCTGTGGAATGCCCACGACATAGAGCATTACATGGAGTGTTTCTGGAAGTCAGACAATTTATTGATTGTGTCGGATGGGGAACAAGTCATCGGTTGGAGCAATCTTCTGGCGACATATCAGCGAAGTTATCCTAATCGTGGAGACATGGCCGTTTGTTCGATCGAGCGACTCAAAATTCAAAGCCTCGGTCCAGATCTGGCGCTCGCGCTCAGTTGGTGGACCGTTCAAACCGGTAGCCGCAATTCGTACTCAACCGATACGGCAATTTTTCGGAAGTTCCCGGACGGCTGGAAAGTCGTGGCTGATCACGCGACCTTCATTGCACCTTGATCCTGGCGCGAGGTTTTTTGCTTCGGCCAGGATCTCACGGCGACGAATCTTAAGCTAGGCGTTCGCAGCACGGAGCGGTCAAATAGAGGCGAAGCGACTGCCCCGATGCAATGGTCCGAGGAACGCAAAGCTGCTCTTTCGGTGTAATGGTCCAAGGAACGCAAAGCTACCGCCGCGATGCAATGGTCCGAGGAATACAAAGCTGCTCTTTCGGTGTAACGGCCCGAGGAACGCACTATTATAGATCGTGTCGGAGGCCGGAACCACGATGGTGCGTTGGTCACCTTGCCGATAATGATTGATCATAGACGACCCTAAAGGCGCCATTGCATTTGCGCTACAAACGAGCGCGCCAATTGATAACAAAGTGAGCAATAGTTTTTTCATACGGTGCCATTGTAGGCGCAGAACTCGCGATTTGCTTGCTCAAAATTGAGAAACAGCCGCAAAAAGTGTTAATTTCGGTGCGGTGCACGGTTCTTATTGAGTCAAAAAGGAGCTTGCAGCCGATATTATAACTTTTTAACTATATGTGTCTAAGTGATTGACATACCTTTACAGGAGCGACCGCGAGAAAAGTTATTATCGCGCGGCGTTTCTGCGCTGAGTGATGCTGAACTAATCGCCATTCTACTGAGGACTGGGACTCGCGGTACCAACGTTATCGCCTTGGCGGAAAAGCTCTTGCAACGATTCGGGTCATTTGCCGGTCTCGCTCGAACTCCGGTCCTGGAATTAGCGAAGGTAAAAGGTATCGGCTTAGCCAAAGGAATTCAGCTGGCTGCCTCATTCGCGGTCGGAGCTCGCCTTGCGGCAGAGCGGATCAGGAACGAGCCGATCGATAACCCGCGGGCAGTTTACGATCTGCTGGGTCCCGAGATGCGTCAGTTGGACCGCGAATCCCTTCGCGCCGTGCTACTTGACGCCAAGCAGCGGCTCATCACCGTGCAAGAGATCTCCCTCGGAACTCTCAACGAAAGTCTAGCTCATCCTCGAGAGATTTTTAAAGCCGCAATCACGCATTCTGCGTTCTCGTTCATTCTCGTTCACAACCATCCTTCCGGAGATCCTTCACCGAGCGAGGCCGACGGCAGATTAACCCGACGCGTCGCCGAAGCCTCGAGAATCTTGCAAATTACACTACACGATCATGTGATTATCGGGACGCCGCAAAGCGGCAGTAGCGGGTATTTCAGTTTCAAGGAGGCCGGGGTGATCGCCTAAGAACGCCGGGAACTTCGATTTGCCCGACGACGTGTCCCGCCGAAGCTTTAGCGAAGGAGGAAGCCTGCACGATGATCGGATGATGGCTAACGGGCGGCGAAGTCGGACAGGCCAGTCGCCGCTAACAATCACTGTTATTGGCGTTACCACCGTTGGCGGCGCTATTTTTCTCGATATTGGTCTTTCGCGTACTCGATAAAACGGGTGACCATTTCGGTCACCGGTCCTCTCCGCCAGGCAATTCCGTATCGAATCTTTGGGCCCATCGGCTTGAGCGGCACAAAACTCACACCCGGGGCCGGCAGCCGGCTGATATGCTCCGGAAAAATGGAGATGCCGAATCCCGCGGCAACATATTGGACACCGGTGCGCGCCCGATCCACCTCCTGCACCACTCTGGGCGTGAAACCCGCTCGGCTAAACAAATGGGATAACCAAGCCCGGTAGTTCGGAGAATTCTTACTGGACGTAAAAATAAATGGCTCGTCGCGAAGCTGCGCGAGAGAAACCGAATCCAACTTTGCGATGGGATGATCGCTGGGTGCTCCAACCATCGGGTCTTCTTCCGTGATGCATTCGAGTCGGAGCCCTGGCGGAGGTTTTCCATCAATCGGGCCAACCAGTCCGATATCCAGAGTGCGGGCAAGCAGCGCTTCCATTTGCTGAGAAGACACCATCTCCGCTAACGTGACTTCAACACCAGGATGCTCCACTCGAAATCGCTTCAGCACTTGTGGCATCCACTCGTGGCTCTGGGCACCGATAAAGCCGATCGCGAGGGAGGCAGCATCACCTCGACCTATCCGGCGGAGTTTTCGTCCGACATCTTCCAACGTCCGGAAAACTTGATCGACTCCGCCTAAAAAGATCTTGCCGGCTGCGGTGAGTTGAACCTGACGACTATTGCGCTCGAACAGAGCGATGCCAAGTTCCGCTTCCAGATCTCGAATTTGGGCGCTCACTGCGGATTGAGCTACGTGGAGCAGCGCCGACGCTCGGGTGAAACTCAGTTCCTCCGCGACGGTTTTGAAATATCGCAAGTGTCGCAACTCCATCCTCAAATATAGATTGATCCGGAGGAACAGGCCCCTCGCCGTGTCTGCTTCGCGACGCTTTGGGCGGCTCCTTGCACCTAGGTTTGAAAACGCCACCGGTCTCGCCGCGACGCAGGCGCAGCGAGGGGCTGTTCCTCCGGATCAATCTATATTTAAGATGGGAGCATGCGCAACCAGCTATTTCACTTATTGATCTGCTCAAACTAGTCTGGTTGTACTTATGAGCCTGTTGGTCCGTCCGCCTTCCTCTCAGGACCAAAAGAGTTTCGATCGCCGCCTTCTCAGGTCTCCAGCAGCCAGCCGGAAGATGGGCAACTCGCGGAAAACCGGACCCGGTCAGGCCGAGCGAAATAGATGGATATCGCTCCTGGTGTTGCTGGTCGGGCCTTTTCTCGGTGTTATCGATTTCTTCATCGCCAACATTGGCATCCCATCGATCAAGAACTCGTTACACGCGGGCTTCAGCGAAGCGGAGCTGATCGTTGCCGGATACGGTCTCACTTATGCCATCTGTCTCATCACCGGAGGCCGGCTAGGCGACATCTTTGGTCGAAAAAAGGTCTTCATCTTCGGTATGGCAGGTTTCACCGCCACTTCCGCCTTCTGTGGCTATGCTGGGGATGCCGGAATGTTGGTATTTGGCCGGCTGCTGCAGGGATGCGCGGCAGCGGTTATGTTTCCTCAAGCACTCTCGTTCATTCAGGTCAATTTCACCGGATCGGCAAAGCGCCTGGCCTTCAGCATTTATGGGGCGATGATCGGTTTCGGCTCGATTGTCGGCCAAATCCTGGGTGGTTTTCTGATCCAAGCCAATCTGTTCAATCTGGGTTGGAGACCGATTTTCCTCATCAACCTTCCGCTTGGACTCATCACCATTCTGGCCGCGACTCTCACTCTGGGTGAATCGAAGGCCAAAAATGCACCCAGGCTAGATCTCATCGGGACGACATTGCTTACCATCGGCTTGTTCCTGTTTTCTTTGCCTTTCATGGAGGGAACAGATGCTGGCTGGCCACTATGGGCATGGGGCGCCCTGGCAGCCAGCATCCCTTTCCTTTGGGCTTTCTATAGATTCGAGTGTCGCTGCTCAGTGGGCGGAGGTTCGCCGTTGGTCGAGCCGCGCCTATTCCAGGACCGAGGATTCATGGTTGGAATTCTGGTCACTTGCATTTACTTCGCGGGGCACACTTCGATGATATTAGTGCTAAGCCTGTTTTTGCAGTTAAGCTTGCGATTAGATCCATTTCACGCCGGGCTACTGCTGGCTCCATTCTCGTTCGGCTTCCTGGTAGGATCTTCTTTTTCTGGCAAGCTCAACGGCCTCCTCGGACGGAACTCCCTGCATCTGGGAGCCGGGGTTTTGGCGATCTCTCTGGTTTGCCTGTCGATGCAGGCCAACGCAAGCCACGGCCAGGCTTCTCTCGCTTTTGTTTTCGTCTGCTTTATCTATGGAGTTGGCCGCGGGCTGGTTACTGCTCCGCTTTATAATACGGTGCTCAGCGGAGTACCAGCGCGAGACGCCGGCGCCGCTGCCGGAGTTGCCTCGATGGCGCAGCAGGTGGCTAATTCTGTCGGTATCGCGGTGATTGGCGCTATCGTCTTCTCCGTAATTCCTTCCCATGCCACGCCAGCGGACTATGCCCATGGCTTCGTGATCTCGAGCTTAATCAACCTGGTCCTTCTGGCTGCCGCGTCGCTGTTGTTGCTGTTGGTTCCAAAAAGCCGCGGCCGTGACGTCGCCACGGTCGACACAGCTATGGCCGAGGCTTAGGAACGCCCGGGATTCGCCGGGAACGTCGTATTGGTGAAGCGTGGAGCCGCTTTGGCGGTGGTTCCGGTGCTGCCAGCGTTTTTCGGGCATTTAACCGCCATTTCGCGAACCGCGCGGTGGCGACTGCGTTCAATGGTGAGTTTCGCTTGATTCCTTACGAGCTAGTATTCTCGAGCGGTACGCGTTTGACTTCGGTAGGACAGTCGCCTACCAAATGGCGTTCGGCGTTGTCGGCGTTGTCGGCGTTGTTTCTGTCGGGGATACATTTTATTAATTCCGAATGATTCACCCGAGCGCTATTGTCGATTCACGTGCCGAAGTTGGGCCAGGAACGAAGGTTGGGCCCTATGTCGTAATCGAAGGGCCCGTAGTCATAGGGCCGGATAACGAAATCCAGGCACATAGCGTTCTCACCGGAGAAGTTCGGATCGGAGCCAGAAACCTGATTGGCTACGGCACTGTCATTGGAGGATTGCCGCAGGACCTCGGATTTGATCGTAATTCATCGACCCGGGTCGAAATCGGAGACGCCAACGTGATTCGCGAACATTGTACCATTCACCGTGGTACAAAGCCCGGGAGCGCTACAACGGTAGGTTCCCACAATATGCTGATGGTCGGGGCGCATTTGGGACATAACACGCAAATTGGAAACCATGTCATTCTGGCCAACAACGTATTGCTCGGCGGCTATGTTCAGGTGGGCGACCGGGCGTTTCTGGGCGGTGGTGCGGTTTTTCACCAGAGCATCCGGATCGGGACGATATCAATGGTGGCCGGTTCTGCCGCGATTAGCAAAGACATCCCTCCTTACTCGATCGCGGTCGGAATGAACAGTATTGTGGGAATCAATACCGTCGGCCTGCGCCGGGCAGGATTCGGTTCGGCTTTACGGACTGAGGTAAAAAAAGCACACGAGATATTGTATCACTCGGGAATGAAAACCACCGAGGCGGTAGCCCGTGCGTCAGAAACAAGCTGGCCGGCTCCGGTCCAGGAGTTCTGGGATTTCGTTCGATCCTCTCGACGCGGCATCTGCGCGTTTGCGCGATTCAGCGACATTAAGGAAGATAGCATCACCGGCATAGACTAGCGGGCGGATCCGCTTGGTCCATCATCGCTTTCGCGCTACCACCTCCCGGTAGTGACCGTCTTTTTTCGCTTCCCAAACCGCCGCGATTCAGTACAATATCGGCCAAATTCCGACAAAAAGCGGACGGATTTTGTCGCAAAATCGGATTCATTCCCCCAATTCTAGCAGTTTCACGACAATGTGGATTTTGCAGATATTTGTTGACACCCTCTCGGGAACAAGAACTTTTCGGGCTTTATGAAATTGTTCCACCTGCTCCCGGTGGGATTGTCGTACTTGGTTGCAAGTTGTGCTTTCGATGACTTTCACAACAAATCTGGGGCATCCATCCAAGGCCCGCATAAGACAGTCCAGGTAAAGACAACCGCATATACTCACTCCGAGTCCGGACATCGCCGCTATGGCAGGAACAATGCGGTGGGTACTCAGTTGGCAGTGGGCGGATGCAATAGTGCGGCGGCTGATTGGTCGAGGTTCCCGCTTGGAACAAAGTTCAAGATCGTGGGGCAAAACCAGCTTTATGTCATTGACGACTACGGTTCCGCCCTGGTGGGAAAGAACACGATCGATCTTTATATGCCGACTCGCGGTATGATGAAGCGCTGGGGCTCAAGAGACGTGATGATCGAGTTGCTTGAGCTTGGTTCTTACAAAGAAAGTCTGAAGATTCTCCGCCCGCGATGTCGAGCCGCCTATGTCCGAAGGATGGTGACTATTCTTCAATCCAAAAGCGAGCAACCGCCGGCAGGCGGGGGCCGCCTTTTTTAGAAACCTGACCGCACGATGCCTCGCTTTTTCGGCTAGGCAGCTCACGAAATCCGGTTAAGCTCACGGCCTGTGAATGTATTCGTTACCGGCGGGGCCGGTTACATCGGGAGCGTCTGCGTTGAGGAGCTTCTCAACCTTGGACACGTCGTCACTGTCTTCGATAATTGCTCGGAAGGCCACCGGCAGGCGGTCGATCCGCGTGCTCGATTCATCGTGGGAGATCTATGCGATCCGGAATCGATCCTTTCCGCAGTCCGCTCGACGGCGCCAGAGGCGATTATGCATTTCGCCGCAAAGGCGCTCGTTGGCGAGTCCATGGAGAATCCATACAAATATTTTCATAATAATGTTTACGGCGCTCTGAACCTGCTGCATGCGGCGGTTGAAGCAGGAGCGAAAAGATTCGTCTTTTCCTCTACGTGTGCCACGTACGGTATTCCGGAACGAGTACCAATCGACGAAGAGACACCGCAAAACCCGATTAACCCATATGGAGAGTCGAAACTGATGTTCGAAAAGATCCTGCGGTGGTTCGATCGAATTCACGGGATCAAATATGTGGCCCTTCGTTACTTCAACGCGGCAGGAGCTTCCGAGCAATTTGGTGAACATCACCGGATAGAGACTCATCTGATCCCGCGAATACTCGGCGTTGCTCTTGGGCATAGCACGCACGCGGAGATATTTGGTACTGATTACCCCACTCCAGATGGCAGTTGCGTCCGCGATTACATCCATGTCCAGGATCTTGCCCAGGCTCATATCCTTGCCCTTTCCGCGGCTGACAGCGGCTATTTCAACTTAGGAACGGGGGGCGGTGTCTCCGTTTACGAAGTCATCGAAGCTTGCCGCCAAGTAACCGGGCACAAAATTCCGATTGTGCAGAAGCCACGACGACCGGGAGATCCTCCGCGGCTGGTTGCAGCGTCGGCGAAAGCCAAAAAACAGCTGGGATGGACACCGAAATATGAGGATATCCACGAGATTGTGAAGAGCGCATGGGCGTGGCACGCAAAACACCCCAAGGGATATACGGACTAGAGACGGACGGCAAAGGCTACCCAAGCCGTTTACCCGCTTCGCATGTAGTCGTCTGAGGAAAGGTTTCTCCTTGCTTTTATGATTTAGAGGCGATTCGCTGGAGTCATTTTCAATGCGCTGATCTCTCCCATGTCTGGCCGGCTAATCGCCTTCTCTCTTTTGCTTTTGTTTACGGCAATCTGTCGCGCCCAAGAGAGCATTACGGAGCTCCCGAAGTTCGGCGAATTTCCGGTCGAGATTACGGCCGGTGAAACCAAATTTGAAGGTGGAATCGCCATTGCCCAAAGAAATGTGGTCATTCATTACGCCGATGTGGCGATCTACTGCGAATACGCCGAGTACAATCCCGACACCCACGATGTGCTGCTGAAGGATCACGTCCGCGTTTATCGGGGCGATTATGCGTTTATTTGTGATCGGGCGGTCTACAACCTCGAAACCAAAAAACTGGATGCCGCGGATTTTGGGGGAGCCAAGACTCCGTTTGAGTTTACCGGAGAGAATCTTTCCTCAATTCAGGAGAACGAATACAAAGTTTACAATGGCGCGCTGACCACGAGCGATTCATCGAAACCGGATTACTACCTCAAAGCCAGAGGCATGCGGATTTACCCGGATGACCGGGTCATCTTCACCAATGCCACATTATATGTCGGCACAACGCCGGTCTTTTGGTTCCCATACCTTTACCAGTCGCTGAACGACGAATTTTCGATTTTACCTAGCGTTGGGTACAACAGCACCTACAACGCCTTCTTGTTCACCCTGATCAAATTTCCGGTGAACGACTATGCCGATGCGACTCTACACCTTAACTACAGCTCGTTGCGCGGACCTTCGATTGGGTTCGACCTCAAGTACACCTTTGGCGACAACGACGAGAATTACGGCAGCTTGAAGACTTTTTTCATCAATGACCAGGATCCCAACCTGAACGAAACGTCGTTGGGACGACCGCCGATTAGCCCAGGTCGTTATCGGATCACCTATGAATCACGGACATTTCTCACCAGCGATATCTCGGTCGTAATCGAGACCAATAAACTCAGCGACGCCTTTCTGCTTCAGGATTTTTATCCCTTCGAATTTCAAACTAATCCGCAGCCAGACAATTTCGTCGAAGTCATTAAGAAGGGCGAAGCATACACGCTGAGCGGTTTTGTTCGTTACCAAATGAATCCTTTTTTTCAGACTACCGAGCGACTGCCGGAATTCTCTTGGGAAGTCGCTCGAACGCCGCTGTTCAATTCACCCATTTTTTATGAGGCGACCACCACCGCCGGTTATCTGCACGAAGCATTTCCGACTGTCTCAACCACGCCGACTGCGACCGGGGTGCCTGCCTCGCCAAATCCCGACTTCTCCGCATTTCGGTTTGATACATTCCACCAGCTTACCTTTCCAAAGACTTATTTTGGATGGCTTTCGGTCGTCCCGCGGGTCGGTGCTCGAGCTACTTACTATTCAAATACCGGGCAATTCATCCAGGCGGACTCGCTATTTAATAACACATTTCCGGCGGTAGGGATAGTTCAGAAGGAAGGAGCCGGAACGCGGTTTTTGTTCAATGCCGGCGTCGAAGCTTCTTTCAAGTTGTCGCGGCCCTACGAAGGGGTTCAAATCCGATGGCTGGGCTTGGACGGATTGCGTCACGTCATCCAACCCTTCACTGATTTTTCCTGGGTTTCGAACCCGACGCTCAAACCAGGAGACATTCTGCCTTTTGACCGCTTCATTCCAAGCACTCAGATACCGCCAATCCAATTCCCCCAATTTGTCGCGACTGATTCGATTGACCATGAGACCGTCTGGCGAATCGGTGTTCGCAATCGCCTGCAGACCCGACGCGATAATCAGACCATCAATTGGTTCGAGTTAGACAACTATTTCGATATCAACATCAAGAATCCGTTTCAGCGGGGCCACTACTCCGATTTCGTCAGCAATGTCCGGTTTTCCCCGGTACCTTGGCTCGCTCTCATTGTTAATTCGCAGCTGCCGGTTTTCAACAAGAACCAGTTCTGGGAAATCAACACATACCTTTCTTGGACCGTCACTCCGAACATCGATATCTCGCTAGGCGACCTTTACCTGGATCACAATCCCAACTTCCCGAATAGCCATCAGATCTATGTGCAAACCTACTTTCGCCTCAACGACAACTGGGGATTCAGCATTTTCGAGAATTACGAGGCTGAAATCGGCCGCTTCCAAGAGCAGCGGTATATCCTCCATCGCGATCTAAGCAGCTGGATCGCGTCTCTTGGGCTAATTACCCAGGACAATGGCGGCAACAAGCAAAACATCGGCATTCAGTTGATTTTCACGCTGAAAGATCTGCCGCGGTTCGGCCTACCGGTCGATCTGAACCCCGGGGGATCGGGCCTCTAAGTCGGTTATCGGAGCTTTCGCTGGACAGAGGGACAATCGTCGTTAATGGAACAGTTTTGATGTCAGACTTATGAAAATCGCAATTATTGGGTCCGGTTACGTTGGGTTGGTCACCGGAGCTTGCTTCGCTGAGGTGGGCCACGAAGTGATCTGCGTTGATAACGACGAACGAAAGATCAAAGCCCTCCGGAATGGCAAAATACCGATCTACGAACCTGGCCTTGAACACCTGGTTCTGCGTAACGTCTCGGCGCATCGCCTGCAATTTACCGGCAGTATCGAAGAAGGAGTCGATAACTCTCAGGTCATTTTCATCGCCGTTCCAACCCCTCCTCAAACCGACGGCAGCGTGGATTTGACCTACATCGAGCGGGTTGCTCGCGAGATTGCCTCGGTGCTCAAAGAATACCGGGTAATCGTCGATAAGAGCACTGTGCCAGTGAAGACCGGAGAAAAAGTGGCTGATACGATCCGGCGATACAACAAAGTGAATGTCGACTTCGACGTTGTCAGCAATCCGGAATTTCTTCGCGAGGGCTGCGCCGTTCCCGATCTCATGGAACCCGACCGTATTGTGATTGGATCGAACAGCGAGCGCGCTTTAGCGATCATGAAAAGGGTGTACGAACCATTTATGGCGCCGATCATGGTCACGGATATCAATAGCGCCGAGTTGATCAAACACGCGGCCAATTCCTTTCTTGCGCTCAAAATTTCTTATATTAACGCGCTGTCTGCAATTTGCGAAGCGAGCGGAGCAGATATTGAAAAGGTTGCAGATGGGATCGGAGCGGACAAACGAATCGGACGCAGCTTTCTCAATGCCGGTCTCGGATACGGAGGGTCTTGCTTTCCGAAAGATATTGCCGCCTTCATTGCCATTAGCGAGCAAATCGGCGAACCTTTCCATCTCCTGCGAGAGGTTCAGAGGATAAATGAGTATCAGCGGCAGCGCTTCTTAAAGAGGCTACGCGACACTTTATGGGTGCTAAAAGAAAAGCGAATCGCAGTTTGGGGTCTCACCTTTAAACCTGATACCGACGACGTGCGGAACTCGGTGGCGATTGATCTCGTAAACGATCTTATTCGCGAAGGTGCTTACGTGACGGCCTACGACCCTAAAGGCAACCAAAGAGTCCAGGAGCTTGATCTTTGTCCAGGAGTTCATCTGGCCAATTCTGCGCTCGAAGCAGTCCAAGGCGCGGAGACTTTAATTTTAGCAACGGAGTGGCCCGATTTCGGCGACGTTGACCTTGCCGAGGTGCGCTCCCGGATGCATACGCCAATCGTTTTCGACGGACGCAATCTATTCGACCCGGCGACGATGAGAGATCTCGGTTTTCAATATTACGGAATCGGGCGCCCGCTGGCGAAGGCTATTTCTGGTTAAAGCATAATTGTTCCCGCGATCGGGGCGAGGCGGCGGAATCGGCCCATTGGTCCGGCCTAGCGGGCGTGACGACCAAGCTTGCGCCACTGGCAAAACCGTCGCAGCCAGCCCGCAAACCTCACCTCGTCATGCGCATTCACACGCTTATTGCGGGCTAGCAGTTCCTCAAAACCGGTGGCACCGGTTAAATTTTATGGAACCTTAACTTTCAGGATCCGCGGCAACGGAGGGGGAAGAATATTTTGTGCGCGTCTATGGCAGCCAGTAATCCTCGCATCTGTTGTTTGAAAGCGCTGCAGCGCTGGGAATCCAGCCGGGAGTTTGCTGACGGAGTCCTGCACCGAACGCTGGAACAATCCGATCTTCCGCAAAGCAATCGAGCCTTTGTCACCGAGACTTTTTATGGAGTAATCCGAAATCGTACGCTGTTGGATTTTGTCATCCGAAGATTTAGGGCAAACAAACTGGACGCCGCGACTCGCCAGGTCCTGCGGCTTGGTTTGTATCAGCTCTACAAAATGCGGATTCCAGCTCATGCCGCAGTCTACGAGACTGTAAATATTGCCGGGCCGGCACGAACCTTGGTGAATGCCATTCTTCGGAAATCGATCGCCGAAAAAGAGGCAGTCCTGAAAGAGCTCGAAAACGCACCCGTACATGTCCGTTACTCCCATCCGGAATTTCTCTATCTTAAATGGCAGGGAGCATGGGGTGAAACGGAAGCCACTCAGCTTTGTGCCTGGAACAACCAGCCGGCCAAGATCTATGTCCGGGCCAACGAACTTCGGGTGACCCCGGGCGAGCTACGGCATAGCTTCCCAGGTGCGAAGCCTTTGTGCGATCGGGAGGACTGTCTCGAGGTCGAACATCTTCCGTCCGACTGGATTTCGGCCGGCGTGGTATACGTGCAAGATCCGAGTACACTGATCCCATGCGAGCTGCTCGCCCCGAAGCCTGGTGAGCGAGTACTCGACGCCTGCGCTGCTCCAGGCGGGAAGACCTGCTACCTTGCGCAGTTGATGCAGAACCAAGGGAGACTGTTTGCCGGCGACTACGAACCCCTGCGCCTGTCTCGTTTACAGCAAAATCTCGCCAGGCTGGGAGTAACCAATACCGAAGTGGTGCTGGTAGATTGGTTAAGGAACCCGCTTCCGGCCGGAAGTCCCACGTTTGATGCAATATTAGTTGATGCACCCTGCTCGAATACAGGCGTGATTCGACGACGCACCGACGTGCGGTGGCGGCTCACACCCGATGATTTTCGGAGAATGTCTCATCTGCAGCTCCGCATGGTCGAGAACATCGTGCCGTACTTGCGCCAGGGAGGACGCATGGTTTACAGCACTTGCAGCATCGAACCGGAAGAAAACGAGCAGGTAGTCTCGCAGATTCTCAACCAATTTCCCCGGCTAGTCTGCTTGGAATCGCGCAAAGTCGGACCGCTCCAGAACAATATGGACGGAGCTTTTGCGGCACTTTTTCAAAAGGAGTGAGGCCGATACTCGCGATGGTTCAAACAGCCGCTTTCTGACGAATCACGCAATTGTTTCCGTCGAGCAAAATCACATTCGGTTGGTGGCTTGCGGCCTCCTCGGCATCATACCAACCAAAGCTCATGATAGTCAGAATATCGCCCGGTTTCCCAAGATGGGCGGTGGCGCCGTTTAACTCGATCAAACCACGGCCCCTGCCCCCATAAATCACGTAGGTTTCGAATCGCTCGCCATTGGACATGTTCCCGGCCAAGACTTGTTCGTGCTCTTCCAGACCCGCCTCGTCAGCGAGATCTGCTGAGATCGTGATACTTCCTTCATAGTCCACGTTAGCCCCCGTAACCGTGGCCCGGTGGATTTTGGATTTAAGGAGAGAAATGTGCACAATAATGATCCTATCTGCTAATTGCGCGCTGTCATCTTCCGCGAAATCGTAGCTTTTATTTTGCCGCCATTAGGTCGATCTCGCACCAGACAAATATTCAAAACCGCGACCGCTCTAGCCGCAAGCTCCCGGCAAGTCAACCGCCAGCCGTGACTCCGGACAACCGGGTCCGCGTTAAGCGCGACCGCATTGATTTGAAATCGCTTGCAGAAGAACAATGTGCGGCGGTTATGAAATTCCTGTGAGATCACAGTCAATCGGGAGAACCCGAAAACCGATTTAGCACGTATCACCGAATCCAATGTTCGAACCCCGGCTGGGTCCTCGAGCAAGACTTCCTTGGGCACGCCTCGCGCCATTAGCGCTTCACGCATCGCCACCGGCTCATTGTACCCATCGTCGCGGCGGTTTCCGCTAAGAAGCAGGACCTTGGCCTTACCGGCATGAAACAGCGCAGCAGCGGCATTCATTCTAGAAACGAAGTAGCGATTCGGAAGCCCACTTGCGAGCACCGGCGCGGTTCCAAGTACGAGAGCGATTTCGTTGGCCGGTATTTGCTCAACGGAATCGAACAGCGGAAACCCGCCGGCACGAGAAACCCACCAGTCGCACAAGAATATAAAAAGACCGAGCCCGCACAGATTAAGCAGAATCATTGCTAACAGAAAGCCGATACACAATCTGCCAAATGGTTGGCAAAGGCAGCGGAAGTATTTCCCGATCATGAACGCAATATTCGGATGAGGCCCTGTGGCAAATGAACTCTGACCAGTGCCAGCGCGACCAAAAGCAGATTCGCGTTCGGTCGAAATCCGAGAAACCGACCTTGCCAGATCGGCTGGTATTTCTTCTTAAACTCGAATAAAGACTTGTAGCCGTAGTAGCGATTGAATTTTTCGAACAAGAACTTTACGGCCTTTTCTTCGCTTCCGTAAAGTTGTCGATTCGGCTCGACGTTGGCCAACGGAGCGTTCCCCAAGCTTATTTCTTCGACTCCGAGCTCACGAAAATGATCGATCGATTCTACAATCAGAAAATCCATTAAGCCTTTCGCTGATGAATGACAGCGCATAAGGTCCAGACTACGTCCGGTCCCTTGTTTATATGGAAGCCAGGTCGCAAAGGCTTCCAACCTGGAGTCTGCATCAAAAATTGTGGCCACGCCGCGCTTCCGGATTTGCGGTAGACTGAATGACCCGAGGTCGAAGGCCATCTCAGTTCCTTGTTTCGCTCGCAACCACTCATCGGAAATGATCTTGAGTTGAGCTTCCAGTCCATAGTCGAAGGGTCCATCCCCCGGCTGATACCAGCGGAGCTCCTTGCCTTCTTTCCGCGCCTTGTTGCAGGCCGTGCGCAAGTTTTGGAACTTACCTCCCTTCAGATTGAAATCAGTGGCGCTCAGGCGAGCGTCCTCGCCAACCTTGAACGTTTTCAAGCCGCATTGGCTAAAAATTGGTCGCAGTTCGGATCGAGCGAAATAAAAAACGGGCTGCCAGTCCTGGGCAGCGCAGAACCGCACGAAGTGTCGCGTGGCAGATAGCCAATCTTCCACGGGACCGACTGGCCCGACTAGGCAGACCGCAAAATTTCGCCAAAGCGTGTAGGCAAAAAAACAGCGTTCGTTAGGTGCGAAAAAGAACTGTTTGTCTGGCAGGAGCGAGAATTCGTCAAGGGGGTCACACCCATAATTGTCAATAATCTTGCGAACGCGGGCGAGACTTGCACTGGAAGCGACCCTGCGCTCAAAGACCGGGCGAAGCAAAAGGACAACCATGATCAGGCCACAAAACATTCCGCCCGCACTGACTTGGATGAAAAAATTGGCAGCCCGCGGAGTAGTCGCGATTTCCGAGTCGGTCGATTGCAAAAAAATGAGTTCCAATGCCGTCTGGACGGCGCCGGCGATATGTCCGCGCCCGGTGATCTGCCCCCGGAGATGGATGATACCAAAAACGGCGTAAGCAAAGACCGCGATAAAGAGCGGTATACCGATGATGAAGGCCCAGCGAATCGAACCGCGATCCGACTCGGCGATGTAATCTCGACGTCGCCAAATGAGCAGTCCTAAGATCAACGCGGTGGGAATCGCATGGTGAAAGTCCGGTCCGCGAGCCAGTTGCAGTACTGCGGTCAAAGAGAGTAGCACAACGGCAATCCACCAAGCGGCCCGTTTCCGGCGCCAAAGGCCGCGAGCGATTCCGAGCAAGCAAAAACCGCTTAAATACATGCCGATCCGACCGTACTCGGAGAGATCAATCGGAAGGAATGGTTCCAACCATTCGAATACACTCGGTTCCCTCGGAAGAAACGCCTCGAAAATACCGATCAACCCAACGGTAGCTGCGAACCACGCGACCAAATGGACCCAGCGTTGCGTGCGACGAAATTCTGCTTTGGCTTCCTTGCTCGGTTTCACTTCGAATCGTCAATGCAGATCGCTAGTCGTTCCCTCGCCTGCAGATTTCGCCGGGTCGAGAATCCAATTGATGCCGTCGAGCAGGTCATCTGCAAAAGTCTCATCGGCACCGTTGAAGTCATGGTTTGAATTCTCCAACTCGAATAATCGATGCGGAGTTTGGAGTCCCTTCATCCAGTCCGTGTTGTTCATCCAGTCGCCGGCGGCGGCAAACTGGACAACACGAAGATTTGCCATCTGCAAGGTAAAATCGGCGACCCCAAAGGTACCTTCTCCCTCCGGCTCAAGTCCCACTCTGTCGGGCAAGCGCAAACCATAGCGGCCGCGTTTGTCCATACTCAGCAAGACCAGGCCGACTAGACTCTGCGGCCGGCCTTCGGCTGCAGCGGCCACCGCCTGGACTGCGCCCATCGACCAGCCACCATACATCACCGGAAGGTCAGGATTCTTGGTCCGGGTTAACGCATCCTGAGTTATCGCGGCAAAATCTGCAGTCAACGTCGCCGCGTCATAGTCAGTTTCAGCGTAATGGCTACAGTCGATCCCGACGGTGTAGATGCCTTGGCTCGCTAGAAAAGAACAAACGCGGTTTTCCAACTGGCCCCAACCTCCATCGCCGGAACCAAAAAGCACGACCGCACGAGCGGTTCCCGTCGGCGCAAAATGGTATGTTCCGAAGGGGCCGCGCTTCAGGCGGAGAATGATGGTCGGAGCGAGCGGCTCGTCAGCCCTCAGTGAATTCGACATGCCAAGCAGCAGGGCAGCAAGCCAAAGAGCCGCCATTGATGCTGATCCACAGATTGGGACGAGAGAGCAGAAAATACGTATTAACACCATTAAGTTCGCAGCACCGGAGCTACTTGGAGTAGTAAGCCAGAAAGTCCGAATCGTTGAACTCCGATCTCCGAGAACTGGCAGATTAAAATCAATTGCCGTCGAAAATCTCCAACAGAACAGAACGCAACGTTCGGAAATCCCATTGGCCAGGCACCACCGCCTCGCCACAGGCAGCGTACGTCAACTCTGAACCTAGCCGGGCGAACAACAGCCTGGATATCTTGCCCAATGGTCCCATCCCCATCGCTGCCACTCTGATCCTGGATTGGTTAACGAGGAAATTGCCGATTCGAACCATTTCCTCCCAGCGGTTCAATCTCACCGAAATCTTAAAGATCGCATCTGGATATCGCGCCTCGGTTTCGTTTGCCCAATGCTCCATCTGTTCGACGCCCGGCGTTTTTTCAAAATCATGAACTGAGACAATCAATTGTTTTGCTGAGGTACGCGCAGCGGCAATCACGTCCGAGTAAAGGCTAAAGTTCCGCAATTCGATGTCGATGTAATCCATATGCGGGAGAAGTTCTCGAAAGAGATTCAAGCGTTCGCTTTCGCTCAGACTTTCCTTTCCGCCTTCTCTGGGGTCACGGATTGTCAAAATTTTCGGCAGCGGCAAAGGTTTCAAGTACTCGTGCGGTTGGATTTGTTCGGTGATTAGGAGGTCCATACGTAATTCGCACAAGTCGAGCTCCGAAAACTCGCCCCCGGTCACAAGCTCCCAGTCGGCTCGCGACGCGACCACTCCGACAATCCTGGGCTTGCGGTCGGGCGAATCAATAGGGTCGAATTTGGTCTCCATGAACGTTGGGCCATCAAGGGGAAAATCAAAGAATAGGCAGCCTCGGCTGTTTGGGCGCAAGCAGGAAATCGATCTGACGCGCAAATCTCACCCGCCGTCTGCGTCCAACGCTGATCGCGGGCTGCAAAGCTCTTACACAGACGGTGCGCGTTTGTTTAAGAGCCTGTTTTTGCGCTTCGGGAGCTAAGTGGAATCGCCTAGTTTCTCGTAGAAACGCAGTGCCTCGATCTTTGGCACCAATCGGTGTAGGGGATAGATGCCTTTATCTCCGTTTGATCCCGGATCCTGAATCAGATAATGGAGCCCTCTCTTTCCGACGATGACCACAAAATGCGTAACGCCGGACCTGAGGCGAATTCGAATAATGACCGGATTTCCTCGCAGCAGGTTGCTATCGATTAGATAGTAAGAGGGCGCGTCTTCATAAATGTGTCTTGCCTTTTCGGGAGCGAAAGCGGCTGCCTTTTCCCAATAGAGCCAGCCCTGGGGAGTGTAACCGCCGTTGTTGGTCAGAAAGGTATTGAGTCCGCCCGGGTCGATGTTCACACCGTAATAAGCGAGCACCATGGCCGCAGAGCTTACGGCGCAACCTTCACCGCCCATTGTTGAATCGGTTCGGCCGAGTAAATCGTCCGCCCAGCGAGGGTCCGCTTGAGCGAACCTCGGTACATTCAGCTCTAACCGAGAGAGAAAATACAACCCACCGCTAGCCGAGATCTCCCTCTTACCGAAATAGTAGATCGAACCGCCGGCTACCAATAACAAGAATATCAAGACCGCTGCTCCGGCGATCAACATCGGTTTTCCGCGAGGGCTGGTTCGATATTCGGTCGCAGGTGCGTTCGCCTCAATCTTTTCAGTCTGCATGAGCGATCCTCAAGGGATCCATCCACGGTACCCAATTTACTGGTTCGTGCCGCATTTTTGTTTCGAATAGGGTCTAAACTTTTTCATTCTTTGACCGATAGTTTTCTATTACGCCTGTACAAATGTTCGCAATTCGCGGCAGAATGCGCATCAGCCGGCAATAAAACCAGATGGCCTGTAAATTGCGGATTAAAGTAGTAGACGTAGGATGAAAAGCAGCTTCCTCCAGCACAACCGGCGATACCTGCTTCTGGTTGTTATCCTGGTGCCGCTGCTGATTTCGGGACTATTCTTTTACGTTTCGCGGCAGATCCGAAACCAGCAAACCACGGCCCTTCGCTGGGTTCGTCACTCCTATCTGGTACGCGAGAAACTCTTCAACGTCGAGGCTTTGCTCTACCGAGCTCAAGGCAACGAACGCGGTTACGTGCTGAGCGGGCGTCCGGAATACATGGGAATATACATTCTCACCAGAGCGAATCTGCTGCTTCAGAGTGCCCTCCTTCGGATCTTAGTCGCAGATAATCCGGCCCAGGAGAAGCTGGCCGGCGATCTGCAGACAACGCTGCAGGCCAAATTGGCAGAACTGACACAAGGGATAGAATTGCGCGTCGCCGGTGACGAAAAGGGGGCCGGTGCTCTGGTGAATTCAAGCGCCTGGAATCTGACAGCCACCGCCCACCAACAAATTTCAGCGATGCGGGTTACCGAGGATAAGCTGCTGGCTGAGCGCAATTTGACCAGTGAGGACAAGCTCGATCTGAGAGAAAACATTTCCACCGTTCTGTTACTTACGAGCACCGCGTTGATCGTTGGTGCCGGTATCCTGTTCCTGCGGATTCAATTGCTCCAAAACATCATCACTGTCTGCGCTTGGACCCAGCGCGTTAACTACCGGGGTAAGTGGATGCGAATGGAAGAGTTTCTTTGGGAACGCTTTCGCGTCAAAGTGTCGCACGGCATCTCGGAAGAAGCATTTGACGGAGTAATGGGTATTGTCGGAAAGAAATTAACCGTTTCAGAAAGGCGCAACGAAACGCCGGCGGTCCGAGAACCCAATGAAGATCCGTCCGCAAGTTGAACGTCGATATGTAGAGATCGTCGCTCTTTTCGGATTGATTGCATTTGTTGCCGGTTGCTCAAATCTCGGAGGCTTCAACCAAAGCAAGAGCGCTCTGTGGCGGATTCGCGGAGAGCATAACGTCGTCTATCTACTGGGCTCGGTTCACATCTTGCCAAAAAGCGCTTATCCGCTTCACCCGGCATTGGAACGGGCTTTTGCCGATTCGAAGCAGGTGGCCTTTGAAGTCGACATTGGCCGAGCGACGGGTGGACAGGTCCGAGCGGCGTTCAGCGAAATCGGGGCTTATCCTAAAGGGGACGATCTATCGCGCCACGTCTCTCCGCTCACACTGCAGATCGTAAAGCTGACCTGCACAGAACTGGGCATTTCCTACGAAAAAGCGAAGAAATTCAAACCAAGTCTGTTAGCCGAACTGTTGACCCTCCGTTACACCGAATTGGCTGGATTTAAGGAGGATCTTGGAGTCGATATCTATTTTTATCAGCGAGCCAAGGCCCTCAACAAGCCGATCTTCGGTCTCGAGACCATAAGCGATCAAGCAAACGTCCTGGTCGAGAATGGAAAAAAAAGCGAAGAGCAACTTCTGTTTACCATTGGAAGCTTGCCCGAGTACAAAATCGCATTGAACGAAATGGTGCAAGCGTGGCGAAACGGTCAGGTCGACGTCTTAGATCGATTCTTAAATCAAGATGAGCGGAATGATCCGGAGATGTTCTATCGTATGTTCGCAAAACGAAACGCACGATGGTTGCCCCAGATCGAGAGACTGACCCACGAAAACTTTAACTGCCTGGTTATCGTTGGAGCGGGCCATTTGGTCGGTAACCACGGTTTGATCGAAACACTCCGTCAACGCGGTTATCGAATCGAACAGCTCTGAAGCAGCCCGCCGAGCAGACGGTACTTACTCTCCAAAGGCTTGAGCCTCCGCTTCCAGTCCGTCGGCTACCACTTCGACTTTGATCAGGTTGGTCTTTCCCGTGACATTGTAGGGAGTGCCAGCCGCGATCGCCAAAACGTCGTCCGGTTGCGCTTTCAGAATTTTCGTGGCTGCCTCGGCACTCAAGCGAACCAGGTGGGCAGTGCTCGTGATCATTGGAACCAGTGCCGGTTCAACGCCCCAAGTCAAACTCATGCGACGGCAAGTCTCCGGGGATGTACATAATGCGATAATCGGCATTTTTGGCCGGTGACAGGCGACGCGACGCGGAGTGGTCCCAGAGGTCGTCGCGGTAATGATTGCGCGGGCCGAAACGGTACTTGCGATCATCGCGGTTGCTTGTCCCACCGCAGCATCGAGGTCAGCATTTCGCGATAGTTCTGGCAGGCCGGGTAGCTCTCCATTCAACCAGGCCTGCTCCGCGCGCGCAGCGATCATCGCCATAGTCGACACCACCTCGACCGGAAACTTGCCGACCGCAGACTCACCGGAAAGCATTACGGCATCCGTTCCATCCAGGATTGCGTTGGCTACATCGGCGGCTTCGGCTCGCGTCGGTTTGTGGAAGTTAGTCATCGACTCCAACATTTGAGTCGCCGTGATCACCGGTACACCGGCTTGCCGGCAAGCTGAAATAATCTGTTTCTGCGCAATGGGAACATCTTCGAAGCTCATTTCCAGTGCGAGGTCGCCGCGAGCGACCATTACGCCATAGCATTCCTTGACGATGCGTTCGATGTCTTCGAGCGCGTTCTTTCGTTCGATTTTAGCGATCACTGGAATGTTGGCTCCTCGTTCGGCCAAGGCTTGCTTCAAAAAACGGACATCGGAAGCAGATTGCACAAAAGATAGCGCGAGGAAGTCGAGTTGCTCGGCAACGGCAAAGTCCAAGTCCTGGTAATCTTTGGTCGTTAACGAAGGCAGCGAGACCAGCCGATTTTTCAGGTTAACCCCTTTGTTGCTCTTGAGGTCCCCTCCCCGGAGAACGTCGCAGAGCACCTCACCCCGCGGCAATAGCGCAATGACCTGGAGTTCGATATTGCCATCGTCCAACAAAATAACGGTTCCGTGTGCGACATCATTTGCCAGTCCCCGAAAGCTAACGGCGATGCGCTCCGGAGACCCGACTATCGGTTCGGGTGAGAGAATGATCTTGTTTCCGCTTTTGAGCGGGATCACGCCGTTCTGCATCTCGCCTACGCGGATGCGGGGCCCGCGGAGATCGCCGAGGATCCCGACGGAAACGCCCAACTTATCAGCGACGCAGCGAACACGCTCGACAAGCGGCTTTGCTTGCTCGGCGGAACGATGCGAGAAATTCAGCCGGACAACATCCATGCCAGCCTCCATCAGGCGAGCAAGCATATCCTCGCTCTCACTCGCCGGTCCGATTGTCGCAACGATCTTTGTTCTTTTTGCCGGTCGCGCCATGGTTCGCATGGTTACGCAGAGTTCAGACGTGCACAAGGCCGAAACGGTCTTGATCGCGTAGCTCGATCCCCGGACCGCCGTCATCCGCGGAAGGCGTTAGTGCGCGTTATCGTAACCGTTGATCATCGCCGACGTGCCGGCGAGACGCGATAATAGTCAGGCGAAAACCCGAACTCCGTCCGGCGGCCACATCTTTTGAGACGCGTAGCCTTCAAGACTAGGGCGCGCCGAAGTCTGCGCAGGTGGCCTCGGCGCTTTTTGGGTAGCTGCGCTCTAACCTTGAATCTATTCCGAGATATTAAATCCCGTCGCCCGCAGCGCTTTGAGAGCCTCTCCAAGCTGGCGATCGCGAACTAAAATGTAATCGGTGTCGAAAGTGCCTACTGGCAGGATCCCGATCCCAGCATGAGCCAGGGGAACAGCAACCGACACAAGAATACCGACCAGATCAAGATCGAGTGGAC
>Ga0209647_1001236_pt1 | contig 22201 bp, 23 predicted proteins | sample GraSoi_2013_60cm_FD_185827 | JGI IMG/M metagenome (GOLD analysis project Ga0209647, IMG submission 185827) | Grasslands soil microbial communities from the Angelo Coastal Reserve, California, USA - Sample 9_17_2013_60cm (SPAdes) (version 2) | ecosystem: Environmental > Terrestrial > Soil >... | reverse complement strand
TCTCCTCCTTCGTGGTGCTGAACTGCTCCACGCTCACGGGCTCGATGTAGCCCACGTGCAGGAAGCTGGCCAGCGTCGAGGCGATATCGAGTTCGGTGCGCCGTGTCAAACGGGCCAGGTCCGTGATGGAGCGTCTACCATCCAGGAGAAGCAGTACCCAGCGCTCTCTACGGGGAAGCTGGCTGGCCAGGGTGGTGGCCGGTTGGCCTGCGGCAACGCGGAATACGGTAGTGGCTACAAAGGCACGTTCCTGGGTGAAAAAGTCTGGCATCGTTGCTCTCCTTTACACACATGGTGGCTGCCAGCCACCGTTGTCGTACGAAGGCACTCCTTCCTCGATACCCGTAGTGCCCCCTGGAACGAGACACCACTTCTCGCTCTCCTCTAGAAGAGGCTTTCCTGATCCGGCAGGGTACCGCCGCGTACCCTGCGCCACTCCTCCTGCAGCCAGGTTTTGACTTCCTCAAAGCGTTCGTCTGCTACCTGATCGTACTTGGCCACGCGGAAATGTCGTTTGAGGCGACTATAGACTTGCGCATACACCTGCGCGTAGGTGAGTGGTCGCCCCGGACTGCGTCGATCAATCTCCTGCACGATCCGGTCCACCATCTCACGCACATAGTGTGCGTGCTGTGGCGTCAGGTGAGCGGTTCGCTCATCAACCTTGGCTACTCTGGTTTCGGTCGTAGCCTCTCGACCGACCAGCCCCTCCAGCAACGTCACCGCATGCGGCCTGCGGATGCCCCTGGATTGACCCATGGAGAGGAAGCAGGCGTTCCGTTCATGGCGGCAGGTGAAGGGGGGCTCCTCGGTCCGTCATCCATGCAAGGTCGTTTCCACCACAGCGTAATCGTAGCCGTCGGCCAACTGGAGCACCCGGCAAAAGCGCGCGGGAATTCCCTGCACTTTGCCCATGCGGAATTGCTTGTTCGAGCGCACGGCGATGCGCCCGGTATGGGTCCCCTGCGCCGCAAACCCTGCAGGAACCACCGCTCGCACCCGATCGCCGGTCTTGATGCCTAGGACCTGCTTGCGGCGCATCAGATAGCCCACCGGGAACCCATGTTCATCGACATTGGTGCGGCAGTAGCGCCCGCGACCCGTGGCTTTGATAGCCAGGGTCTTGTGCCCACCCACCGCAACTCCTGCCAGTTCCCCCATGCACAACGCGTCCAGCGCGTGCGTCTTGGGGAGCGCGAATCGCGCCCGGTTCCAGCGCGTGCGCCCGCCGCTCCAGGTCGTGAGCGGCAAGCCAAGCGCGTGCAGTTCGTCACAGAGTGCGTAACGCGTGGCGTTGACCGCTGCTGCATCCCGCAACGGTTGCTTCGCCTGGGCGGCCACCTCGGGATGGCCGAACTCCGCGGCGGTGCGCTCCCCCTTGGCGGCATTGCACGCGTGGCAACTGAGCGCCAGGTTGGACACCCGATCGGAGCCACCTCGACTGCGCGGTTGGATGTGATCCAGCTCGAAGGCCGTCTCCCAGCGCCCGCAGTAGGCACACGTGCGCCCGAACTTCTCCAGGAGATAGGATCGCACTTCCCAGCCGGCCAGTTCGCCGCGTTGGTACGCGACGCCTGAGATTTCCGGATTCTGTAACAGCTGGGTGTCGAACTTCACGCGCTCGACATCCAGGCGAACCAGCGGGATCCAGCGCCGGTAGCGTTTGGCCCAGGACAGGACATTGCCGATCCGCGAGCGCAGGGACGGCGGGAGCAAGCCGCGCGGGCGGCGGCGATTGAGAAAGCGCGGCTCTCGGTAGCGCAGGTTGGTCGAACGCCTGCGTCGACGATAGTCGGCGCGTTTGCGCAGGTGGTCGCGGATCTCCACTCCCCGATGGGAGAGTTCGGCGAGGTGCAGCGCATGGTGCACCTCTCCCTCGCCGGTCTCCTCGATCCGCGCCAGGGCCAGGCCGGTAGTTTTCGAACCGGGATCGATCTTGAGCACGACCGGTTGTAGCGTGCTCTGCTGGACGCTGCGGTCCTTGAGACGGATCGTGAAAGGACTGAGCCGATGGACCACGGCACGCTTGCGTGCCAGCAAGAGGCGGGCGCGCCTGGGGGTACACGGCATCAGCGGCTTTTTCTGTTGGTCGAGCACAAACACCATTGAAAGACTCCTTTCTTGTACCTCTTGCGAGGCCCCGTTACCGGGCTGTGTGACGGTCCTGAGCAGGTATCCTCAGGACGCTCCCCTCGCCGCTGTTGCGCTCGCTTGTTCGGCTCACCGCACCGACCTGTACCCCGACAGGTGCTTTTAACGGTGAGCGACAGGGCGAACCGCTGAGGAAGCACGACCGGGTGTCGTGACGAGCGCAACGCTGGTGCCCATCAGCGCCTTGCCTTCCGGCTCGGGTACCTCGGCTGGACAACGAAAACGACATCAACACAGGGGACAAGCCCCCCGCATTCATGCGTGAGGATCGTTGACCACATAGTCAAGCTGCGACGAAATTATAACCGTTTGTGTCATGAGTTCCTGCTGGTTGGCCGCAACCGCTTCCATTGCGCTTCCCTCCGCCAGTAACGCTGCTTTATGCTCCTGCATCAACTCTACAATGGCCGAAAGCGTTTCAATTTGTTCAGAAAGGGCGATGGCGCGCAGATCATGAGACCCTGTGATGGTGGAAGCTGACGCCTCCATACTGGTCGGCACCTCCACCGGGAACAATTCCCCGCGCTGAAAAGCTCGCCACAGCGCCCGATAGCACAAACCACGATAGCGCTGGACTCGCTCGCGATACGCTGGCTTGACGCGGCTCGGACTGATGTTGAACAGCCAGCCAGGCAGGAGATCCAGCGGCAAGCAGATCACTGGATGCCGCTGCTGCCCGGAGCGTTGCCCGGGACCAGCCGTTGTTGTTATAACAACGGCTGCCATCTCACGTGCCAGAATCTCATCGCGTTTGGTCCTCTGATATTGGCTTGCCCAGTCTACTCCCAAATACTGACAGAACTGGCGGAGCGGGACGAGGACCTGGCGCTCCCCACCAATCTCCACCAGCACCACCATTAACCCATCGCCATAAAAGTCCACCCGGCTCACCTGTAACGCGATGAGCGCCCGCTCGCTTGTCGCCTCAGCTTCTTCCAGTCCAGACTGGGTCAGCTGCTCTCCGTTCTCTGCCTGCCGGTCAATCGGGATGAGTTCTTGGTCATCACTCATATGTCACCTCTTTCAAGGGGCGTGTACTGTACACGCCCCCTCTGTTTGTCCCTGCTTGTCAGTTCTGTCCCTCTGCTCTTGAGAAGAGGACCCGTTGCGGGAAACGCTCCCCTCAAGATATGATACGGGGTAACCTCACTGCGGCCTTGTCAATGTTCACGAAATCCTCACGATCGCCTGCAATGTGCAATCCCTGACGAAAACCTTTCGCCATCTGCCTCATAGTGCGTGTTTCATGCTCTCGTCATCAGGTCTGGTCGCTCGTGTTCTGTGTCTGGTTGTGGAACAATTGGTCCTGCCAGCGCAGATACTGTCTGTCTGGAGCCATGCCCTCATACCCCAACAATGCTTGTAAACCCCGTGGGTTTCCTCCTACTTGCAGATACCGGAGGGCAAAGCTGTGGCGTAAAATCTGAGGACTCATGGTGGTGTCACTGAGCCCTGCTCGTGTGCGGAACCGGGCAAACACCATGGTGACACCGTTCTTGGTGAGCGGCTGCTTCTCCCTGGAACCGAACAGGGGATCTCCACCAGTATGTCTTCTCGCCATTCCTCTCTTCGTTGTCGGCTCCATCTGCTTCAGATACGCACGCAGGTGGGTCAGGCAGGTCGCCCCGAGGGGCATCTGGCGTTCTTGGCCTCCTTTTCCCCTCACACGCAGCGAGCCCGTGTGTTGGTCCAGATCTGCCACACGTAACGCACAGACCTCAGAGACCGTCATCCCCGTCTCAAAGAGCACCCAGAGGAGGGCCTGATCACGTGCGGCCGTGCGCTTTGCCTCAGGCGCTTTCCCTTTGCGGGGAAAACCTGCTCGCATCGCCTGGTCAAAGGTCGCTGGCGAGACGACATGAGGGAGAGGGACACTGGTCCGAGGGAAGGCTCGTTCGCTCATGGGGGAACACGAGAGCATTCCGCGCTCGACTAGCCACCCGAAAAACGCCCGCGCCGAGCGCGCATAGGTCTCGACGGTGCTTGCTGAATGCTGTGATCCTCTCGCGGTTGGCGCCTGCGCCAGAAACGCCAGCCAGTTACAGATGGTCGTTTCAGTGATCTGATTGACGAGGAGGAGGTGACACTCGGTCAGCACATACTGTTGGAAATGAGCGAGCACCATCTGGTGCCATTCGAGGGTTTTCAGGCGATGCCCGACTTCGCGTGAGCTTGCAGATACTCCTGGACCGCTCGTTCAATCGTCAGGTGCTGACTTTGCTCTGGTGAGGAAGAATGAGCGGCAGGTGGGGATGAGACGGCGGGAGGACGCCGGGCGAGCTGGCCTGGTTCAGGCCGCGAGGAAGTCAGGGCAGCCGGGACAGACCTCCTTGTCTCCCTGCCGGTGGGTGAGGGCGGCTCTTCTGCCGACTGATGCCGGTCGCACAAGCGCGCACTCGTGTCACCTGGAGAAGGAGTACCAACGCTTGCTGGGAAGGAAGAAGGGGCCAGGTCCCCAGGCGCCGGCGTGGAGAGCTTCAGCTCGTCAGGGAGAGACAGGTTAGCCTGAGGTCCTTCAGGTGATGCTGTCCTCTCATTTGTTTGGAGCAGATGCGTCCTGATCTTACGCATGCCCCGTTGGAGCGTGCGCAGGCGCGAGTGCCCATGGCGTCCGGGGTACAGGGACTGCAGTTCTCGAAGGATATCTCCGCTGCTGCGCGTCGGGTTCGCCTGCACCCAGGTGAGAATTTGCTTCCACTGTCCAGCAAAAGGGTCTTTGCTGGTCCGTCTCCAGTTCAGAGCACTCGCGCGTTTCTGTTCCTCGTGGGGAAACTCATCAGTTTCGCTACCTTCCTGCAAGACCAACTCTGCTGCGCATGCAGCGAGATCAAAAGGCACCAGCGATATTGGCGGTGTTGCTTGACCGGCGGAGGAACGGCCAGCTTCACAGCGCAAGGTCGCCTGCTGTAACTGCTCTACCTGCTGGAAGAGCCGCAGGGGATCGAACGCTTTCCCGATGGTACACAGTTCCTGCTGCTGAGCAGGGGACAAGGCTCCGGAGAGCAGCACGCGTTGCAGCGGCGTTTTTGCCGCGTCGTAGATCCGATGGATCGTTCTTCCCTCGACCTGTTTGGACACCAGCTTCATCGACGGTTGGAAGCAATTCACATACCAGTGCAAAGCGCGATATAACTCGTCTAGTTGCCGGTAAGCGTGCTCCCCCATCAAGCGACCATGGCCCACCAGCCTTTCGCACCACGACCCCATTTTTCTGCTCCACAAAGCACTGATCACGTTTCTCATAGGGGCGTCCGCGCGTGAAGGTAATCTGCTCACGCACACAATGGGCAGCGACTTCTTCATTGATAAATTCCCCGCCATTATCGGTATCCAGGCCCAGGATAGGAAACGGGAAGAGCGCTCGGGCGCGTTGGAGAGCTGCCAGCACCGCCTCTCTCCCACGGTTGAGCAGGGGAAGACATTCCGTCCAGCCGGTGGCGACATCGGTCAGCGTGATGGTGTACAGGCAACCACCCTCAAATCGCCCTCCACAGTGGGCCACCAGGTCCACCTCCAGAAAGCCCAGTTTGGCCTCGTCCCACTGGGCGAACGTCCGAATCGGGATCTGCTGTTTGAGCAGGGGACCAGCTTTGGTGGCCGAAAGGCCATGTGGGTGAGTATAGCGATGGGCCTGCAGCAGGCGGTCCGCGGTCGCTGCGCTCATCGAGAGGAGAAGGCGACGGTGTTCTTCGTTCAACTCAAGGTGCCCATCCTCCTCAGGGTTGCGACGATGCTTGGCAAGAACGGAATTAAGCATTTCGTGCAAATGCGGTTGAGGGTCTTCCAGGCCAGCACCAACGCCTCTTCCACCTCCGGCCCATAGCGTCGGCGTAGTGCTGCCGGCGGCGCACAGACCTCCTCGACATGATTGAGCAGCCAGAGGGCATATTTGCGCGCGTACCCGGTGGCGCTCACAAATTCCTCCAGGATGTGTTGCTTCTGGGACCCCGATGCTTGGTGGTACGCTGGCGCAACCTGCCCGAGCAAGATCCGTCGGGCTGGCGTCCTGAATCCTTTTTCCACGTGTTCCTCCTATTCCCTGTCAAGCAACCGAGGATCGCGTGCGACAGCTCTCCTTCCGCTTGCCTCACGACTCTCGTCCTTTTGTCGTGAGGCAAGCGGTTGAGGAGTGGTTTGGCCAGAGGTGATCAGCACGCTTATGACCTCGTGGTAGCGCCAATAATAGCCAGGGAGAGACAGATGAAAGGGAACCGACCGAGGAAGATTTTGGTGAGGCAATGCGTCACCCATCATATGATTCGAGAACAGTTCTACATAAGAAGCCAGGGCAGGATTCCTTCATAGAGGAAAGAGCATCATTAACGTCTCAAAGAACTCAGAGGGCATTGATGATATATCTCTCAAGAAGAAATGTTCCACATGCTTCTATGGTTACTTCACGGCGAAGAAAAACTCGGTCCATTCCAGGTTTGACTTTTCCGCTTTTAAGCCAGCCAAAGTCCAAGCGAGATTCATCCGTTTTTGTGGAGACCCAAACATTCGAACCCGCCCATCAATCGCTCACGTGCAAGCGGACTGGCAGAACCGGGTGAGGAGAGCCGTAGTAGCGAGTTGGCCTCCACTACTCGGAGGCTTTCTCCAGGCGCAAACCAAGGAACTCTGCCATCGAGCGAATGTGCTGGCGAGCCACAGGTATTTCATGATCTGGCACGAGACCAGAGAGGCAGGCCTGTGCCAGATTCCCCAGTGCACGGACTGCCCTGGGAGTATCCAGATCGTGTTCCAGCGCATTGAGAAAGGCTTGCTTCGTCCATCCGGTGAGGGAGTCAACCGATGGCGTCTCGAGGCTCACCTCCCCTCGCGCTGCTTCCGCGATCCGGTCTGCCAATCGCTGGGCATGTTCCATATCGGTAATAGCGAATTCCCAGCCCTGTCGGTAGTGATGTCCGGCTAAGAGCAGCCGTATCGCATCAGCAGAATAGGCTTTCAGCAGCTTGCCGACGACGATCAGATTCCCGAGGGACTTGCTCATCTTCGTCCCGCCCAGCTTGACTAACCCGACATGCATCCAGTACCGCACACACGGGCGTACCCCGGTCGCAGACTCCGTTTGCGCGATTTCGCAGCTGTGATGCGGAAAAATCAAATCTGCTCCTCCGCCATGGATATCGATTTGCGGCCACAGGAAACGCGACGCCACGGCCGAACATTCGATGTGCCAGCCTGGCCGTCCCGGCCCCCAGGGGCTTGGCCAGGCTGGTTCACCGGGAGCAGCGCCCCTCCAGAGGAGAAAATCCAGTGGATCGCGCTTTCGTGGATCACCTGGATCGTTCCCGTTCAGGTTCGCGCTTTCCAAGAGCTGGTTGTAGCCCATCAGCCCGCTGGCAAACGCCAGTTGCGCAAACTGCGCGTCGCTGCGCACGTCGAAATAAATCCATCCCTCACTGAGATAGGCGTTGCCGCTTTGCAACAGCCGCTCAATGAGCGAGAACATGGTCGGCAATTGCTCAGATGCACGGACAAAGTGATCGGGCATGACGACGTTGATGGCGTGCATTTCGCGCAGAAAGCTCTCCGTCTCCTGCTGCGCGAGTTGATCCCAGGAGATGTTTCCCAACTCACGCGCCCTTTCAAACAAGGGATCATCGATATCGGTGACATTTTCCACGTACACCACGCGCAGCCCCTGCGAGCACAGATAGCGAACCAGGATGTCAAATGTCGTAAAGACGAAGGCATGCCCGAGATGGGCCGTATCGTAGGGCGTTACCCCGCACACGTAGAGTTTGACTTCGTCATTACGCGCAACGAAGGTCTCGATTTGCTGGCTGAAGGTGTTGAACAGCCGCATCGCATTCCACCTCATTTCTTACTCACCGGGCACCGATGGGGTACCTGAACTTTCAAATCATTACCCGCCTTCCCTACTAGATTCTAGCTGTCAAGCCCTACTTGAGTTCCCACGTCGATCCTGTCGGTCCATCCTGTACGATCACGCCGAATCTCTCATCCAGTTCCTGGCGGATGCGGTCGGCTTCTTGCCAGTTTCTGGCCTGACGGGCGAGAGATCGGGCATCCACGAGGGTCTCGATCTGGGCACGGGTGGCGTCGTCGATGGCGTGGTGCCTGTCCAGAGCCGGATCGAGAGCGATGCCAAGGATGCCCGTTAACTCATCGAGCACAGCCAGCCCGGCACGTGCCAGTTCGCGCTGCCCTCGCTCTTGCCCTGGCACGGGTTTGCCCGTGATTTCGTTGAGCCGCCGCACGAGCGCATCGACGGCTGCCATACCGGCGGACGTGTTGAAGTCATCGTCCATGGCGGCAATAAACTCCTCGCGGTAGTGGGTGAACTCTTCGGGTTCCCTTTCCAGCGCGGGAGCGTCGCCCACGAATCTGGCAGCCGACTGCCGCGCTTCGACCCAACGATGCCAGCGCTTGACTGCCGCACCAACTTGCTCGGGAAGATAGGTGAACGGCGTGCGGTAGGACTGCGACAACAGATACAGGCGCAGGGCCGGGGCCGGTGTCACCTGCAACGCCGACCTGATCGTCACGAAGTTGCCGGAATGGGCCATCTTCTCCTCCCCTACGTGCAAGAGACCGGTATGGACCCAGTAGCGCGCGAATGGTTTGCCGGTGAGGCTCTCACTCTGGGCGATCTCGTTCTCGTGGTGCGGGAAGATCAGATCGGCACCGCCGCCATGGATATCAATCTGTTCCCCCAGCGTTTCCATCGCCATCGTCGAACACTCGATATGCCAGCCGGGACCTCCACGACCCCAGGGGCTCTCCCACCACGGCTCCCCCGGTTTGGCTGCTTTCCAGAGGGCAAAGTCACGAGGGTTCCGCTTGCGTTCGTCTGGCTCGAGACGCCCTCCGGCCTCCATCGCCTCCGGGTTTCGTCTGGAAAGCTTCCCATAGCCGGGAAAGGAGTCCGTGGAGAAATAGACGTCGCGGTCGCCTTCCCCCTCGAGCACATACGCGTGCCCCTTCTCGATGAGCTTTTGCACAAAGGCGATAATCTGGGGGATAAACTGGGTCACATAGGTATAGGCATCCGCCGGACGAACGGCCAAAGCGTTCATATCACGGAAGTAGTCCGCTGTATAGCGTTTGGCGGCCTCAGAGGGTGAGATCCCCTCGCGTAGACTGGCCTGGATAATCCGATCATCAATATCCGTGAAGTTCTGGACGTAAGTGACCGGGTATCCCCGGTATTCCAGGTAGCGGCGCATCACGTCACTGGCGACAAAGAGACGGGCGTGACCCAGGTGCGGCTCGTTCTTGGGGGTCAGGCCACAGACATACATACGGACGGGCAGGGAAGCCGGAACAAATGCTTCTTTTTCCCCGGTGAGGGTGTTCGTGATACGCATCGTTGGGGTGCTCCTTTTCTCGTAAAAATTTCTCTCACCGCGCTGGATGGAAAGGAAAGAATGGGACCCCCCATCCTATTATGCACAATTCAATGTCCCTTGATAGATCTTTTAAGAATCAAGAAAAGATGTCAAGCCAAATTAGTGATGAGCAAAACTCGTTGCGCATCCTATATGGAGAGCCCATTTTACCTGAGTCAATTTGCGTGACGATATTGTATAAGATAGGGTAATGCAAATCGAGGATCTCTGCCACCTCATTACCGCTACCGAGGAAGCGATCTTTTAGAACAGAGGTGGACACTGTTGCCTCTTCTGCTTCGCGCACCTCTGAAAAGCAGGGAGCCGTGAAGTGGAGGGGCAGAGAGGAGAGGCACATGGTATAGTTCCTAGAGAACACCCTTGAAAAAGAAAGAGGACATGCGATGGGATTTGATCAGTACCATGAACCCGCAAACGAACTGCCAGAGGAGGCGCGCACCTTTGCACGCATGATTGCTTCGCTCACCGAAGAAGCCGAAGCTATTGGCTGGTACGAGCAGCGATTAGCCGTGGAGCCAAACAGAGAGGCGCGAGCCATCATGGCGAACGCCCAGGGAGAGGAATTCAAGCACTTTGGCATGGATCTCGAATTCTTACTCCGTCAGAAGCCCAGGTGGCGCGCCGCTTTACTGGATATCCTCTTTAAAGAGGGTGACATTGTTGCACATGGTGAGGAGGGGGAGGAGGCTGAGCAAAAGCTTGGTGATGCAGGGCCTCTGTATCCGAAAGCCAGCGAGATGCCGCATCTCACAGTGACCGTGAGCGAACGCGATCACTGGCAGGGGTCGCTGACCGCCGCGGTGACGTTGGTTGAATACGGTGACTACGAATGTCCCTACTGTGGCCTTGCCTACCCCGTCGTGAAAGAAATCCAACGGCAACTGGGTCCAGACCTGTGCTTTGTCTTTCGCCATTTTCCCGTGGCGCAATCGCATCCGCATGCCTGGCATGCTGCGGAAGCAGCGGAAGCAGCCGCTGCCCAGGGCAAGTTCTGGCAAATGCACCAGATGCTGTTCGAGCACCAGGATGCGCTCGATGATGAGCACTTGCTGCACTATGCTGCCGACCTCGGACTTGATACTGAGCGCTTCAAGTGGGAGTTGCAAAACCATATTTTTGCGCAGCGGGTAAGTGAGGATGCCGAAAGCGGGAGGCATAGCCGGGTAAGCGGCACCCCGACCTTCTTTATCAACGGGATACGACATGATGATACCTACACGCTCGATGTGCTGCTGCCCGCGGTGAGAAGTTATGAGAACCCATATGGCAACCGGTGAACACTGATTTCCCGCGATCCTCCTGGTATACTCAGAGGAAAGGAAAGACAATGACCAGTCATTCAGCCACTCCAGGCTACTTCACACGCTACGAAAACTTTGCCTTCGAGCGCACCGATGGGGGCGTCCTGACGCTGCGTTTCCATACCAACGGCGGACCCATTACCTTCACCGGCCAGACACACGAAGACCTGCCACGGGCGCTTGAGGAGATCGCGCTCGATCAGAACAACCGTGCGCTCCTTCTCACTAGCACAGGGGATAGCTTTATGGCTGCCATCGATGGGGCAAGCCTCGGCGACATCTTCTTGCTTCGGAGCGCGCCACGTATGGTGATTTTCCACATCCCGCGTTCGGGATCAGTGCCGGCGATGGTCTGCAGGTGGTCTGGGAAGAGGTTGTCGGCCCAATGCGGGCCAAGTGGCTGCTGTGGAGCGGTGAGACCATCGACGCGCAGACGGCGGAACGATGGGGGGTCGTGACCGAGGTTCTGCCGCACGACCAGGTGCTCGCGCGTGGCCTTGAAATCGCTCACAGGCTGGCCGCAAAACCTGATCTGTACCGCAGGCTCCAGCGCCAGACGCTCAATCAGCGTCTGCGACGTCGCATTGCCGAGGGCGTTCCTTTCGGTATGGCCCTGGAAGGGCTCACTGCCGCCGATCTCCCCTACCAGACCCAGGCATAATCAGAACGGCTGCCAGAGCCGATACGTCCTCGACGGGATTATCGCGTGATGTTTACGAGACGCCCGCTTTGCGAGCGTCCCGACGGATTTTTGACGATCACAATCGTCGATCCAGAAGCAACTGGTGCGCCGCTTAGAGAAACTTTGACGTTCAGTGAGCGAACGCGAGGTACTCATGGACGGAACGCACCGCGGCCGATCCTTCGCCAACGGCTGCCGCGACTCGCTTGGTCGAGCCAGCCCGGACGTCGCCTGCGGCGAACAACCCGGGATGGCTGGTCTCAAAGGGCAGCGGTCGCCGGCCCAGTGTTTCCCATCGCCCGGCGAGCTGGTCTTGGCCCAGGGACCGGTCGGTGAGCACGAAACCGGCTTCATCGAGGGCCGCGCATTCCGAAAGCCAACCCGTTGCCGGATCAGCACCGATGAAAGAGAACAGGGCGAGGCACTGCAACACGGCATCGACGCCCCCGGTGGTGACACGGACCGACGTGAGGGTCCGGTCGCCGTCCAGAGCAGCGATTTTGCTGTTGGTTCGCACGTCGATGCGAGCCTCGGCCTCGATGCGATCGACGAGGTAGCGCGACATGCTGGCGCCCAGGTCGTGACCGCGGATGACGATGGTGACGTGGCTGCCGGACGCTGCCAGGAACAGCGCGGCCTGGCCGGCCGAGTTGCCCCCGCCCACGACCACCACCGGGGAGCCGGCGCAGAGGCGGGCTTCCATCTCGGTAGCCGCGTAGTACACGCCGTTGCCTTCGAAGTCTGCCAGACGGGCGGCATCCAGTCGCCGGTAGTGGGCCCCGCTGGCGACGATCACGGCGCGCCCGGCGATATCGGTCCCGTCCGACAGGCGGACCACCAGATGCCCGGCCGCCTCACGCAGCGAGGCGGCCGCACACGGGCTCGTGAGGTGAGCGCCGAACTTCTCCGCTTGCACCACGGCCCGCTGGGTGAGGTCGCCGCCGGAGATGCCGGTCGGGAAGCCGAGGTAGTTCTCGATGCGCGAGCTGCCCCCTGCCTGACCCCCGACGGCGACCATCTCGACGACCAGGGTGCGCAGTCCCTCGGAGGCGCCATAGACCGCCGCCGCTAGGCCGGCTGGCCCCGCACCGACGACGACGAGGTCGAAACAGCGCTCGGGAAGGCGGTCGATGGTCAACCCGAGGTACTGCGCCAGCACTCCAGGCGTCGGGTGGCGTAAGACCGAGCCGGAGGCGATCACGACCGGGAGTTCCCACGAGGTGACGGCGAACTCGCGCAGGAGGCGTTCAACGATCGCGTCTCGGTCGGGGTCCAGCCACTCATGGGGGATTTGGTTGCGGGCCAGGAACTCGCGGATCTGGAGCGACTCGGGCGAGAACCGGGAACCCACGACGCGGATGGCGGCTGAGGCGCCGCTCAGCAGTACGGACCTGCGTGCGAGAAAGGCGGCGAGGATGGTGTCGCTGAGGCCGGGGTGCATCGCGATCACCTGTTGCAGCGCCGCCTTGGGCACCACGAGCACCTCGCCAGGCTGGGCGACGCGGGCCGACAGGTACACGCGCTGACCGGTCAGCAGGTTCAGCTCGCCCAGGAATCGCCCAGGCCCATGACGAACGATGATCTGCTCCTCGCCGTCGGAACGGAGCACGATCTCGACTGCTCCCGAGCGGATCACGTAGAAGTCGTAGGTGATGTCCCCCTCTCGATAGAGATACTCGCCGGCGGTCACCGACCGCCGGGACCCGAGCGCCTCGAGAACGGCTAGCTCGGAGTCGGCGAGTGTGGGAGATACGGCGGGGTCGTTAGCCGCCAGGTATGGATGGTAGTTCACTGCTTCGCTCTCCTTCTCTGTGCTCTTTTCCGCGTCTCTCGGTGTTCACTCCTCTAGGTCGTTATCTCGGGCAGATCGCCTTCATTTTCTACATTGAAGAGCTGAGCGAAAGCAGCCGGAAGCTGGACACGAACGTCCTGTATCTCACCGATGGAGACCGCTTCAGTGAGTACCCCAAGTACGACACGAGCATGCAACGTTGCATCTGGCAGGTCAACACCCTCTCGCTCACTCACCAGCTCGAAAAATTCATCCAGGGTCAATTTTGCACCGATTCCCGCATCTGGTTGTTCGAGATAGCGTGCGAGCTCCGGTGGAAGCTGTGCTGCAAGGTCATGCGCTTCACCGCCAGCTAAACGCTCAGCCAGTGTTTCGAGCGTGGCACGAGTGGCACGCTCGGCCTCGGCATGTGAACCGAGCCCGGCACGATGTCGAACCTGTCCAATAAATTCGTCGTATTTCAAATCCGTCCTCCTGATCATGTGAGCCGTTTCTGGTCGACGGCATTGCTTACCGGAACACGCTTCATTTTACCTCATAATTTTGGAATGGTACTCCCTCTCAGGGTGGTGGATAATTCGGACTTCTCTCCCACTGGCTTGACAGCACGGTAAACTCTCCTTAATCTTCCTTCTCAAGGAAGCACTCCATGCTTCCCATTTTCAACAGCGAGGATGATGATGGCGCTTCATGTGTACGTGTTCCTGCTCGTGGTCTGCCTCCTCTCTCTGGCGAGGCTCGGGCGGCTTGACTGGTTCGATCTTCAGCCTTCCTCCTCACGAGGAGGGGCCAAGCGCACCGCGCTCCACCGTCTCCTCAAACCCCGCTCCCCAGACGATTGCCCCGCCTGTCGTCTCGCCTCCACTCCCTCGTCGGGCGGAGAGCCGGCGCCTGCGCGTCCCTGGCGCGAGGTGAAAAGCCGGCGAGGAGCACCCAAGCGAGTCAACACCGAGGGCTTCGCCTGCCCCAACCAGAAGTGTCTCTACTTCGGCATCACTGATGATCAGATCCATGCGTTGGTTGGGGATGGCAAGCATGGCCAGGCCGAGCAGATCCAGACCTTTCGAGGCCCTGCGTGCCGCACGACGTTCACAGCCCGGCGCGACACGCCCTTGTACCGTTTGAAAACGCCCTCACAACAGGTCGGAATGGTGCTCTCTGCGCTGGCCGAAGGGCTGGATCCTTCGGCGGCTGAACGGGTCTTCGGCTTTCGACACGCCACGATTACGAGGTGGCTCACGCGTGCAGGCGGGCACGCGCACACCCTGCACGAGCGCTTCTTCTGCCATCTTTGGCTCCCTCACCTCCAATTGGATGAACTGCGAACCAGGCTGCGCTGCTCTCAACACGTGCTCTGGCTTTGGCTGGTCATCGATCCCTGCACCAAGATTCTTCCTGTCCTCCATCTGGGTCCCCGTATACAACATATGGCCCATCGCGTCATCCATTCCCTGCAACAGCTCCTGGTCCCTGGCTGCATTCCGCTCTTCACCAGTGACGGCCTCAATCTCTATTTCTATGCTTTAACGGCCCATTTTGGAGAGTGGATTGAGGTCTGTCGGAGAGGGCGGAACGTGCGCCAGTGGCAAGTAGCAGCGGGACTGATCTACGGCCAGGTGAAGAAAAGCTATCGGCGTCGCAAGCTGACACGAGTCACCCCTATGATGCGTCTTGGCACAGAGGACGCTCTCAAAATCGCCTTACAGAGGATGGGCTTCTCAGGGCGGCTAAACACGGCTTTCATCGAGCGGGCGAATCTGACGGTCCGACATGGGATAGCTGCGCTGGCTCGTCGCACCTGGGCCACGGCTCAGCAGTCCCCACCCCTGTTAGCTCACCTGGAATGGTGGCGAGCGTACTACCATTTTGTGCGTCCTCACCAATCGCTGCGCGTAGAGCTCGTGCAGCCACGAGTGCGAGGGGGCAAGTTGGTGGCGCAACGCTATTGGCAACGGACACCAGCCATGGCCGCAGGGAGAACCATTCGACGATGGACGGCGCGTGAGGTGCTCTCGTACCCCTTGCCGCCGGTTTCCGCTTGAGAGCTACGACAGTTAGATGCGGTCGCAGGAGCATGTCGTGGGGAGGGTGGTGAAAGGGCCAACAGAATCACTCGAATAGAGCCTCACGTCAGAGTGAGATGGTCTCTCCGGACTGCCCAATGACGAAAAAAATCAGCCAAAACAGGATTTGCGGAGGCTACTGGAATTATCCACCATGTCCCATAGCAGCACCCTTGAGGAGAGAAGCGGTCAAGCGGCTCGACTTGAAGCGCGGCGACCTGGTGGTGGATATTGGCTGCGGGACCGGACTGAATTTCCCCTGGTTGCAGGAAGCTATCGGCCCAGAGGGGAGAATCATTGGGGTGGATCTGACTGATGCCATGCTGGAACAGGCCAGACTTCGCGTTGCCAAAGCGGGCTGGAAGAACGTGGAACTCGTGCAAGCCGATGCCGCCTCCTATGAGTTCCCCGCCCAGGTGAACGGCATTCTCGCGACCTTTGCCCTCACCTTTATCCCACAGGCGCAGCTGGTGATTCAGAACGGCTGCCGGGCTTTAGCGCCTGGAGCACGGTGGGTCGTGTTGGACATGGCCTGGCCTCGCGCCTGGCCAGTGTGGTTCCACCACCTGCTGTTCTTCTTGCGCCTCTCTCGTTATGGCATCACTGGGGAGGTGGTCAGACGACGCCCCTGGCAGACAGTCTGGAGCACGATGCGGCAGTCCCTGATCGAGGTGGAGCGGCAGCCGTTCTGGATGGGATTCTTTTATCTGGCTTGGGGGAAACAGCCGAAGCTTCCTGCTTGACGGGACAGCGGTCACGGGCGCGCGGGAACAGTGCCTGCAGGATGGCCTCCTCAGCCGGGCGCTCGCGCATCCGCCTCCGACCTGCTCGCGCATCCTGGCGCGATCATCCTCGACTTTCCGGAAAGGGAACCCCCCACCAGGGCTCGGTCTGCTCAGCACTTCTGCAATGCCTGGTCGCGGATCCTCCACGATCTGAGGAATCTGCAACAAGGCGAAGAGCATCCTGGGAACGAGTTCACACGGCTACCCAGCCGTGTTCAACAAGCCAGTCAGGAGAAAGAACCCTACCAGGATGAGGATGACTCCTCCGATGCGCGTGAGGAGCGCCGTGGAGCGACGGATGCGCCGCAGGAAAGGACCGGCACGATCCACCAGGAGACCGACCAGCAAAAACGGCACCCCCTGACCAAGCGCAAAGAGCAGCATCACCATCATTCCTTGCAGCAGCATCACCGATCCCGCGGCGGTCAGGACCAGGACCGCGCCCAGGATCGGACCAGCGCAGGCCGACCACCCTGCTCCGAAGGTCATGCCGATGAGCCCTGAACGCCACCAGGCAGGCGGCCCCGGCTTGAACTGCACGCGGTGCTCCCCAGACACCCATGGAACCGGCACCAGTCCGGTAAGGGCGATGCCCAGGAGGATGAGCACCAGACCGCCTACGCGCTCCAGGATCTGCTGATACACGCTCAAGGCACTGCCAAGGAAGGCTGCTGCCGCCCCCAACAACGTCAAGAACAGGGTGCAGCCCAACACAAACCAAAGCGCTTGCAAACTGACCTGCCACCGCGCGGAGGGCCGGCTCTTGACCTCTTCCAGGCTCATCCCCGAAAGATAGGCAAGGTAGCCTGGCACCAGGGCCACGACGCACGGCGAGAGAAAAGAGAGGAGACCTGCCCCAAACACGGCCAGGAGGCTAAGAGGGGTGAGTGACATCGGCGTTGTCCTTTCGACCTCTCTCTTCAAGGGCAGTGTTCCTCTCGGCGTGTGTCGCTTCCAGCTCGCTCTTTTGCGGAATCCCAGCGGGTGCGGGGACGGACGCACCCGGGATCACCCTGGTATAGCGCCAACGCCTGACCCAAAGCGTGAGTGGGATCAAGATGAGGAAGACGATGAGCGAGGTCCACTGCGCCTGCTTGAGACCAAGGTCCAGGGGACCAAGGGACACGACGAGATTGGCGCGTGCGAAAAAGACCAGAAACTGGGTGACGGCGTAGCCAAACAGGTAGGTCACCAGGAGCATGCCAGGCCGACGAGTGCGCCGTGCCACCACGAGCAAGAGGGCAATCAACGCCAGATTGAGCAGCAATTCATACCCAGCGGCAGGCTGCACCGGCACGTGGCAGGTTCCCGCGCTGGGATTCTGACAGGCCCAGCTCGCCGCATTGTCATAGACCGTGGACCAGGGCAGCTGGCTCGGATAGCCGATGATGTCCCCGTTGATCAGGTTGCCAATCCGCCCAAACGGCTGGCCACAGGCGGCGAAGAGCGCCCCGGCATCGAGTACGACCAGCGGATTGAGTCGTTCTCTGATGGCCCGCCAGAACAGCACGGGCACGATCAGGAAAATGGCGCCAAAGAAGGCCATGCCACCTTCCCAGGTGGCCAGGATATGCTGGGGCTTGAGCAGGTAATCCTGCACCAGGTCTGGCTGCTGGATCACGAAATAGAGGCGTCCGCCCACAAGCCCGGCCACCACACACCACCAGAGCATACGGTAGATCTGCTCTTTTGTGATGCCCTGGCGCGCGGCGTACCCGCGGATACACCACAGACCCATGACAATCGCCACGACATACATCAAGCCATACCAGTGCAGGGTCAGCGGACCGATGTGCAGTATCTCCGGGTCGATGTCGATGTGAATAGACGGGCCGATTCGAGGCCCTCCCCAATTGATCAGGAAGGCCGGCATGACAGGGGTGCTTTCCATCGTTTGCGCTCTTCCACTCAAACCAGCCGGAGCGCCAGCCGACAGAAGTCGACCACCGCCACACTGCTAAAGAACATCACTATGTCGAACACCCCAACACTGGCAACAAACGTCGTCACGGTGCGCAACGCCGACCAGCTTTCGGAAACTGTGAGGAGAGGCTCTCTGTGTGAGCTACGCCAGCAAGTCAGGGAGAACAGGAAAGCGGCCAGGGCGAGCAAGACGATGGTCACGGGCCAACCCCAGGAAAGGAGGGGCGTGCTCCAGTTCACCTGCAACCCGGCCAGGCGCAGGACCAGCACCGCCAGTACGACACCGGCGAGCACCAGCGCCTCTCGTCCGGCGCGTTTGTTGATACGTGGAGCGAGGAAGCCGCCCAACTGGATCAGCAGAGCGAGCAGGCCGCTACCGATGAGCAGATACGCCCCGAACAGGGTGAACGTGAACGCCGGGGAGCGCGCAAGCAGTTGCGAAAGGAGCGCGCTGCTACTCACCACGCTCAGCGCGTAGACCAGCCCACGGAGGACTTTGGCACCGCCTCGAAAGACTCGGGGGCGCATTTCCCGCGCCCAGGCCTCTGCAAAAGCCGCGGGATTGGGACCAAGTACCGCTTCTAGGGATTTGCCGTCGGAGACGGCTTGCTGTAAGTGCTGCTCCAGTTCGAGTTGCATCTGGGCGCTGCTCTCCAGCGCAACGCCGCGCAACTCCCAGTAGCCCGCACAGGCCTCAACGAGATCAGCGATCTGTTGCCGGGTGTGCTGATCAGCTCTGCTCATCAGAACGTGCTCCTTTCAGAATGCGCTCGACGGCCCGGGCAAACACCTCCCACTCGGCCTGCCATTGTTCCAGTTGTTTGGCTCCCGCGGGCAGGAGATGATAATACTTGCGCTGCGGGCCATCACGCGACGCCACCAGGTAGCCGTCGATGTAGCCGAGATGTTGCAGGCGGCTCAAGAGCGGATAAATGCTGCCCTCACTCACCAGATCCAGCCCTTGTTGGGCCAGTTGTTGCACCATCTCGTACCCGTAACAGGGCCGCTGCGCAATCGTGGCGAGCAGGCACATATCGAGCGTGCCTTTGAGTAACTGCGTCGAGCGCGTCTCCACGAGCATCTCACCCTTTCACTCCCTTGCATAACACTCTACTGGAGAAAGTATAGCATACAGTATCTTGTTTTGCAAGAGAGCGAAAGTCGAGCATTCCCAGCTAAAGATCGTGCCTGTCTCTTCCAGGAGGCATCTCAGCCGAAAGGCGAGTGCTTGCAGCCGCATACCGACCGACTCACGTGATGGAGAGTCTCACGCCATTCTGATGACCAAGCAGCGAGTTACCATGAAGGAGATTTTTAGCGGTCTTGACCATCACTGGTCGTTTTCTGAATCCTTCGCATGCGAGATTATCTTCATGTCGCTACCAACAAGCGGGCAGGGTTCATCAAGGTGGACATTGTTGATAAAGGTCTCCCGCATTTCTCGTGCTCGGCAATTGAGGGGAAGTGCGATGAACTGGCTTGAGAGGGTATCGTATGGCTTCTCCAGGTGCTGAGGGCATCACCTGGAGAAGAGGTATCTCTCACTGCTGTTCTTCAATCGCTTCTTTGGGAATCAACGGAATTGCTGAGCACGGTTTTTGCAGGAAAGCCTCTCTCATGAGAGCGTTCGCAAGTGTTACGGCTTTTGTCTAGATTTCGTTTTGGAAGTAGTGAGCAGAGAGCAAAAAGCTTGGGTAAGAAGCAAGGCATGGATGGATAGAGGCGCCTGCGTATTTTGGAAGATCAAGGCGTCATCGGGAAACAATGCGAACCCAGGCAAACCGGCAGCCTCATGGCTATTCCGTTCTAGTGCTCGTATACTGTTCTCAAGACGAATTCACTAGGAAAGCCATCACCTATGTGAGAAAATTTGCTGAGATTAGAGCGATGAAAGTCTCCTTCACACAGCCAGAAAAACAGCTCTCACCCTATGTTGCTCTCATTTGGGTCTTTGAAAGTAGCTTTGGGGTCCCACTTGCCGACAGCAGGATCATCGTGCCTGATGGCAGAGCCAAAATCATTGTCCCCTACAGAAATTCTTTATGCGCAGCTGTCAATACTGGACTCCTCAACGCGAAAGAACATCACATCTTCCTGGTGGGAATCCAGAGGAACCCAACAACCATTGCTTCAACGGCAACGGATACTGGCACCATTGGAGTAGAATTGACACCAAAGGGACTGTACCACTTGTTCAAGCTGAGCATGCATGAAATCACCGATCGGATGGTGAGCTTCGAAGAGTTATTCGGCCCGCAGGGAGCGAGGCTCCAAACCAGGGTAGGGGATGCGGAAGACCCTCAGGAGAAGATTGCGATTCTTCAGGCTGCCTTGACGCATCTGCTTCAACAAAACGACAAGGAGTATGCGCTCCTTGATCACACCCTTGATATGCTCGCCCAGACTCACGGAATGATGAGGGTGCAAGAACTCGCAGCCCACACTGGCTACACCAAGCGCTATTTGGATAGGCTCTTTCAGGAGCACGTCGGTGTGTCTCCAAAGTCGCTCGCGAGCATCATGCGGTTTCAGGAATTGTACCAGGGGTGGATGCAGCACAAGTCACCCACCTTCTTTCGAAACCATTGGTCGGCATACTATTATGACCAGTCTCACTTCATTAAAGAGTTTAAGCGCTTTACCGGATTTACGCCGCAGCACTACACTGCAATCGTCAATGAATTTGGTAGAGCCTTCCATACACAGCAATAATTCCCTTTTTTACAATACTTCGCTTCCTCTTTTGGGATATACTTCAAGCCGAGCAATCACATAACTAGCAGGAGTGGAGCCGGATACAATGATACCTGAAGACAAAAAGCGCACGGCGCACAATGCAGTGGTCACCCGCGTCCTCGAAGGAGACGGCAGGGCGGCGCGCGCCGAGCGGCGTGCCGCATTCGAAAACGCCGGGCTCGCCGAGCCGCTCCGCACGCTGATCGACAAGGTCGCCAGGCAGCCGACACGGGTCACCGACGAGGACGTCGCCGTCGTTCTGGCATCGGGCACGAGCGAGGATCAGCTCTTCGAGCTCGTGGTCTGCGCTGCCATCGGTCAAGCCACGCGACAGTATGAGACGGCGCTCGACGTCCTCGCTGAGACTATGACTGACAAGAAAAGGAGTAAGCATGCGTCTGAAGATCCTCAATAGCGGCTACGGTTTCGGCACGAAAGTGCTGTTTGCGTTGATTCATGCAGTCTCGCGTCATCCGGTCCCTGACGCCGCCAAGCTGGTCTTTTACCGTCCCGATTTCTACGGCGCGCCGATGAAGGAGTTCACCCATGAGGCCATGCGCGGACCGGCCACGTGGTCGGTTGGCGACCGCGAGTTGATGGCTGCCTTTGTCTCGCAGATGAATGCGTGCGCATTTTGCATTGGGGCACACACGGCGACCGCGGCGAGGGCGTATCACGATGAAGCAAAAGTCTCCGCAGTGCTTTCCGATCTCGAGACCGCGCCCATTGAGGAGCCGCTGCGGGCAACCTTGCGCCTGCTGGGCAAGCTGACACACGAGCACGCAGTCACTGCGGACGACATGCGCGCAGTGCTGGCTGCCGGTGTCTCGCGCGAGCAGATCGAGGACGCGCTCGCGGTAAGCTTTGCGTTTAACACGACTGATCGGCTGGCCGATGCGTTCGGGTTCTTCGTGCCGGGACCCAAAGCCTTCGAGGCCGGTGCAAAATTTCTGCTCAGGCGCGGCTACCGGTAGCTCAAGCTCCTGCTATGCAGGCGAGACACAGGGCTGCTACCCGCCTGTCAGTGTCTTTCATCAGTTCTCTCGACTTCACGCTTGCTCGTCTGTCAAACACGCTGCGACTTTCCCACTATTCTGGCTCTTGCTCATCTGCGTGAGCATCGTCATTCAGGTTTGGCTGGTGACATGGCGCGAGCAGCAAGGCCGAACTGAGCCCATGGAGGAACGACTCATCCCACCTTGGGAATACGGGAGAGCCGGCTGAATAGGCTGTCTATGTGATCACTCTTGTGCTCGAAATCGATTCAGGGGCACTTTCCATGAGAGGCAAGCGCCTGTCCCGTTATCCCGCGAGATCGTAGGCCTGTTTCAGCCAGCTGATCACTTGTGCATTAACATCATTGATGGTGTTCACGCGCACGCGGTGGGT
>Ga0209647_1001235_pt1 | contig 22221 bp, 18 predicted proteins | sample GraSoi_2013_60cm_FD_185827 | JGI IMG/M metagenome (GOLD analysis project Ga0209647, IMG submission 185827) | Grasslands soil microbial communities from the Angelo Coastal Reserve, California, USA - Sample 9_17_2013_60cm (SPAdes) (version 2) | ecosystem: Environmental > Terrestrial > Soil >... | reverse complement strand
TTGGTGTTGCACCCGTGGGGTTAGACAGATCAACACTCTCTGCGAAAACCTATTCCTTGTTCGGGAGCCTCGCCCCACCACTGTTTCGCCGTTACACACTCCGTTCCCGCTCGTTCTCGCTCGTTCCCGCTCGTTCCCGCTCGTTCCCGGCGTTGACGGCGTTGACGGCGTTGACGGCGTTACCAGGGCCTATACCGTCAGGTCATGCTCGACATTCGTCTCCTACGCGAAAAATCGGACTTTGTTCGTGAACGCCTGGCTTCTCTGGGAGGAGACCTGTCTTCTCAAGTTGATGCGATTTTGGCCCAAGATACCGAGCGTCGCCGGGCAGAGACCGAATTGCAAAAAAACAACGCCGAACGAAACCGCTTGAGCAAAGAGATCGGTCAACTCCGAGCCAAGAAACTTCCTAGCGCCGAGTTGGAAGCTCAAGTGCGTCAGATCGGCGAACAGATCGCCGCGTTGAACGCTCAGGTCGCCGAGGCCGACGAACGTCAAAAGCAGTTACTTTTGTATCTTCCGAATCTGCCACATGCAAGCGTACCGATCGGACCAAATGATCAGGCCAATCCGGTAGTTCGGGTCTGGGGTAAGCCACCAACCTTTTCGTTCCCGGTTCGCGATCATATCGACCTCGCGACAAGTCTGCGCCTGGTCGATTTTGAACGGGGAGCGAAAGTTAGCGGCAGCGGCTTTGTCTACTTCACCAATTTGGGTGCTCGCTTGGAAAGGGCCCTTATTCAATTTCTGCTCAACCTGCACACCGAAGAGCACGGTTACATTGAAACCGCTCCTCCGTTTTTAGTCCGGCGCGAAGCAATGATAGGCACTGGACAACTCCCCAAATTCGAACAGGAGATGTGCTACGGGCTGGAGAACGATAGTCTCTACCTGATTCCAACGGCGGAAGTGCCGGTAACTAACCTCTACCGGGAAGAAGTCGTGCCGCTAGCTGAGCTGCCAAAACGATTTGTGGCCCATACTCCCTGTTTTCGAAGAGAGGCCGGAGCAGCGGGAAAAGAGACACGTGGTCTGATCCGCGTACATCAGTTCGACAAAGTGGAGCTGGTAAAAATCACGACGCCGGAGACTTCGTACCAAGAGCTCGAATCTTTGACGGCGGACGCTGAAAAGGTCCTGCAGCTATTAGGACTACACTACCGGGTAATTGAGCATTGCACCGGTGACCTCGGCTTCACCGCGGCCAAGAGCTACGATATCGATGTGTGGGCGCCGGGACAGAGACAGTTTCTCGAGGTCTCGAGTTGTTCCAACTGCGAGGATTTCCAAGCCCGCCGGATGAACCTTAAGTTCAAAGACAGCGAAGGGAAGAACCGGTTCTGCCACACGCTTAACGGCTCCGGAGTCGCATTACCGCGCTTATTCGTCGCGTTAATCGAAACCTACCAACAAGCTGACGGTACGATTCAGGTTCCAGAGCCGCTTTGGGATTATCTGAAGGTGAAAGTGATCAAGTAAGAGTTCACTGTTCTCAGTTCGCGGTTCACAGTTCGCCGTTCACGGTCCGGTTGCGGTTTGCCGTTAGGCCTAACCGCCTCCTACATCGGTCCTTTAAGTCGCATAGGTCCCATTCGGGTGGGATCCGAAAACCGCTCTAACGTTCCCGAACCGCGAACGGTGAACTGGGAACCGCGAACCCCTCCCGGAACGCGACCTGCTGCTTGCACCCACCATGCACGCCCCGGCAGCGATTCTCCCGCGCGATTGTACCTTTTCTCCTGAAGACTGGCAGGTGTTAGCGGATTGCTGGCATCCCGTGGCATACGCGGATGCCATCACCGACAAGCCTCATGGCACGAAGTTGTTAGACCAGGATCTGGTCGTATACCGCACTTCCAAAGGGGTGGTGGTGGCTAAGGATATCTGCCTCCATCGCGGAGCCCAGCTGTCACTCGGCTGGATGGAAGGCGATGAAATCGTCTGTGCTTATCACGGGTTTCGTTACAGTTTTGACGGCCAGTGTACGCAGGTGCCGGCGCACCCGACGCTTCCGATCTCCGAAAAACTCTGTCTGATGACCTACCCGGCCATCGAACAATATGGCTTGATCTGGACCTGTCTTTCCAAAAAGCCAGCCCGTGACCTGCCGGATTGGCCTGAGCTAACCGATCCCACGTTTACTAAGGTGCATTTAGCGCCGTTCGACTGGAAAACTTCCGCCGCGCGACAGGCTGAAAATTTCCTGGATATTGCACATTTCTCGTGGCTACACGTCGGCACGTTCGGCAACCGCGAAAAACCCGAGATCGCCAAATACGAAGTCGTTCACACATCGAGCGGACTGCACATGGACTATCTCTATCCCATGATCACTCCAGCCGGCGAATCCATCCAGACATTCTCCTACGACGTCGCTATTCCTTTTTCCTCCCGGATTCGATTCCCAAATATGTTCCCGGGAAGTGGATATGCGATCTTCGTCTCCGCATCTCCAGTTTCCGCCCGGTACACCCGCGTATTCTTCTTTATGGCGAAGGATGGACCTATTGAAGATGTCCCCGGCCTCTTCGCCTTCGAAGAAGCGGTGTTTGCCGAAGACAAGCGCCTGGTTGAATCCCAACATCCTGAAGAACTGCCACTCGACCTCAGCGAAGAATTCCATATCCGAGCCGACCAAATGTCGACCGCCTACCGGAAGGCCTTAGTCGCGCTGGGTCTGGGACGGGAGTATTCGTCGTGAGAGGTTGGTAGGGCGAAAAACTCGGCGCGCCCAGGACAGGGTTCCTTCTAAAATCTGATCCGCGCCGGTTTTGAGCCGTTCCGTGCGTAGGCCATTCATAACAACGCGGTATAAACTTACAAACGTTTAGCCAGCATAAAGGCTTGGACATCACAGACACGCCACATCCACGGCGCGGCTCAAAACCGGCGCGACACGATTAGATGGTTAGCGAAACAATGGGCGCGCCGAGTTTTTCGCCCTACCAAGTTTCAGGCACATTCCCTGCTCGTTGGCTCGAAGCGATGAAACCCGACGCACCGAGCCTCCCGCCTCGATCACTGCGAGCAAACTATCTTTCGCGGCTTGAGAATATTGCGCAGTCGCTCGGGGTAATGACGCCCACCGGAACGCTGGGCGTCATCATTCCATTGCTCATTGGTAAGTCGGGAAATGCAACTTGGCTGGTTATCCTCGTTATTCTGCTGGCCTATGCGGTGATTCTTTTCTGTATCACTCAGTTTTCCCAGAGATGTGTTTCGGCCGGATCATTGGCTGAGTACGGCCGGCTCGGCCTTGGGACTTGGGGCGGTGTCCTAACTGGTTGGGCATATGTGATTGCCATGACGTTCGGACTGGCTAGTTCTGCTCCTTCTTCCGCCTATTACGCGGACATCGTGATTCGCCAAGTGTTCCATCTGCCGCCAGATCAATGGCGAGGAGCCATCATCACATCCGTGGTGGTGATCCTATCTTGGTGGACCGCTCACCGAGACATCAAGCTTTCCACCAAACTCATGCTGCTGATCGAGACCGTTTCTGTCTGCATCATGATCGCAATTGTCGGGCTGGCGATGATAGGATCGAACTGCTGGATCGATCAGCATCAGGCGAAACTAACTGGCACCACCCCAAACGGCTTACAGTTAGGATTGGTGTTCGGATTCATGGCGTTTGCCGGAGCTGAAAGCGTCACCACGTTGGGTGAAGAATCCCGGAACCCGAAGCGGATGCTACCAACGGTTTTATTGGCCTGTCTTTTACCGGTCGGGATTCTCCAACTAGTAATGAGCTATTGTCTAGTCGCTTATGCGCATGGCCACTCATTGGCTCTCGACCAATTGGATGCGCCTTTCGATACCATTGCTACCTCACTTCATCTGCCGTTCCTCGGCGTTCTGAGCTCAATCGGGGTTGCCACCAGCTATTTCGCGTGCTGTCTCGGTTCGGCTAACGCCGCCGCGCGAGTGCTCTACGCCATGGCGAATCGCGGCATGTCATGGTCAACTCTAGGGACCGTGCATCCAAAGAACCGGACTCCAGCCCCAGCCATCGCCGTTGTGTCCATTGTCGGCTTAATCAGTCCACTAGTCTTACTAGCCGGAAACTTCTCCCTGATCGACTGCATCAACTATTTGACTCAGCTCGCCTCTTTCGGCTGTATTGCCGGCTATTTTCTCGTCTGCCTGGCAGTCCCTTTCTTCCTCCACCGGGTAGGCGGAATTAGTCTACCGGTTGTGGCCGCCGTTACAGTCTCGCTGCTGGTGTTAGGTTTTATTTTGGTGTTTAGCCTGATTCCGATTCCGGCGCCACCTTGGTCGTATCTGCCTTACATCTTTATCGGCATGGTGATAGTCACGTCTCTATCATCCGCCTTCTTCATACGCACCCATCAGCATAAACCGGCTTCGATAGTAGAACCGAATATCTCGGCCGAGGCCGACGCTTAGGGTAAACCACCACGAAGCGGAAAAGGGAGATCCTAAACCGCGCAGAACGGCTCCTCTTCGTCCACTCCGTCCACTTTCGTCCACTCGGTCCACTACGATGCCACCTCCTCCAATGCCTCCACCGACCTCGCGCTCCTGTCCTGCGATCGCCGCGTAAACACATGGCAAAGCACCAAAAAGATCGCGCCCAGAGCGTAACTCACCGCGAACTCAGGCGCTGTGCACCAACCAATCTTCGTGTCGATCCCTTGCGGCGTAAGTTGGAAGGCATGGATCAGTCCAAAGAAAGAAAGAATGGCGCCGGCAAAGATCCAGATCGCCGCGTTAAGAAAACGTCGGTCAGTAGTGCAAGCCAGCGCAGCAGCCCAAACCATCGACGTGAGGACCGCTCCCTGGCTAATCGCGATCAGCCCATAAATTGGCAGTTCCTCTCCAAAAGAAGTGGCTACTTGAAACAGACTAGACCCGCCTTTCCTAACTCCTAGATCTACCAATTCGAGGGCCCAGGAAGCCAACATTGGGATCAAACCAAAGGTAACCGCAATCGCATGCGACTTGGGCACCTCCGTGAAGGCTTGCCCCATCATCGATAAGCCAAACCAGATGACGATGATCGCCACCACCGCCAACGGCACAAAGTGCAGAACCAGAGGGACCACCCCAGTTAGACAGATTAACATCGTGGTGGCGCCGTTTAACACGGAGTAACCGACTCGGGCTCCGAACGATTTGTGCGCCATGTGACCGAAGTACAAGCAAGTCGGAAAAGCGCTGCCGAAGAAAGCAGCTCCTAACGTCGCGACGCCGTTGATCAAAAGAGAAGGCGTCGTCGGATAGTCGTCACCGGCTACTTTGACGCTCTCGAGAACCTGGAGCGAAACGATTGTATCCAACAAGCTCATCGAAAACACGATCGGTAAGTATTTCCAACCTTCACCTTGGGCCAGAAACTGGAGTGCATTCACCGGATGCGGCAGATAAAAACCAGGGTTAGCCACCGGCGGCGGGTCCGGCAAATTATACAAATGCAATCCCTTCAAAACCAACGCCGCCACGAGCCCGACCACAATACATAAAAGGCCGGCTGGCAACCGCCCCGGTAATCGCAGCCGGCCGGAATAGAAGGTTAGAATAATGATGGCCGGCAAGAGCGCGAGAGTGGGATACTGAAAGATCTGAAAAACGAATCCCAGACAAAGAAAAGCGATGGCAATGCCGGCTAACGGACAAAGCAAAGCGGCTCGAGGCGTTCGCCGCCGTAACCAATCGGTGCAGAACGCTCCCAAGGTTTGCACAATCCCGCTTAAGAAACAGCATAGCATTCCCACTTGCCAGGTCAGCTCCGGATCCTTGGTGCGGTTGAATACCGGCACCATGACGAGGAAAATATAGGCAAAGATCGTTGGCGTATTAACGCCAAAAGGGATGGCCGTCACATCGTCGCGACCGGTTCGTTTAGCCAGTTGTCTGGCCTGCCAGGCAAAGAAGATGTTGCCGGCAAAAATTGAGAGCGCCACCGCCGGTAGGATGCGCTGCGTCACGAACTGAGAGCTAAACCCACACAGCGAACCCAGGCCCACAATCAACAAGAGGTCAGGAAAACCGCTGAAAAAGAGAGCGAAATAGCCATCGAGATCGCCGGGCACAAACCAGCGCCCGACCGCAGACTGGTTGTGGGTTTCTGTCATCTCACTGGCTCGCTCGTTCATTCCCAAAATCCGATTTAAAGCCCAACCGCAGATTAACGCAGATAGGCCTCCGACAAGCCCCTTCTAATTTGATTAGACCGTATCTGCGTGAATCCGTGTTCATCTTCACTTCGCTTTTTTTCCGAGACTGTTCGCGTGCATTCGCGTCCATTCGCGGTTGATTTTCAGGTTTTGCTCATGCCGTACCAAACCGAAGTCCCAGCTTTCGCAGCCATTGTCGGTAAGCGATCGCGGTACGATCGCTGCGCAGGTGCAGTTCTGCCTGCAAATCCAACGGAAGTAACTCAGGCCTCTGAGATTCTACGACCGGAACATCTTGCGCCGTGATAACATCCTGAAATTTTATGAACTCCTGGTCGGAACTGCCCGCGTCGTAGTTAGTCGATAACATCGGCCAAGCCACGCTCTCTGTCTCCGTTACCGGCGTTACAATGTCGATCATCGAGAAAACATGATCGCCCTGGAACTTGCTGAACCGCGCGGTTAACGGCCGCAACACTTCATACGTATAGCTGACTCGCGCGGGTTTACCGCTGCCGTCCGGATCCGGTTGCCAAACTCCAATGTCTCGGGCAATGACGCTGTCCGGACCGGTCTCGACTTCATAGTCCTCGATCTCCGTGTGGGCAGGGTCCCCGAGGTAACCGGCATGAACGAAAGGAAAATGAGCAACATCCAGAAAGTTCTCGATGATTCGCGGCCCGCTGGCTCGCATCCTGTAAGGACCAGCTGTGAATGTCTTGAATGCCGGATCATTCCATTCCCGATAAAGAGGCACGTCTTGAACCGGGTTCCCTAAACAAACCCAAACCAAGCCGTACCGCTCCTTGACTTGATAAACGATGGTCCGCGCGCGAGCCGGCGGTCGCTGACCCGGATGAGCTGGAATGGAGCAACAAACGCCATCCGAATCGTAGGTCCAACCGTGGTAAGGGCAGACCAGACATTCATTCGCGACTTTACCGGAAGACAACTTAGCACCCCGATGAATGCAAAGATCTTTCCAGACATGGATCCCATTCCGGTTCCGCCATAGAACCAAATCCTCGCCTAACAACCGGATCGATTGGGGTTGCCCAAAAGCAATCTCAGAAACTCGGCCCACTACATGCCAATCATTCAGTAAGACCGGGTCATCGATCATAGCTAACGTCCCTTGAGTTAACCCCAACCTGTGTCGGTACGAATACGCTCATGCTACCAACGGTTCTTTGCGGTGCGCGGATACGGGAAGGACGGTTCACCTTCGTCCACCGGAACTACGCCACGGCTCTGCAGTTCACCGACGCTATGATCATAGTACTCTTTCCAGAGAACGATCTTCCCATTCTTAACCTGCCCGATAGCAGCAGTGCCTTCCGCTTCACGTTTTCCGGTCTGCCGGTTAGTCGAACAGAACTGGTACTCGGCCAAAATCCGGTCACCTTCGACAATGAAAGTGGTCGGATAGATCCGCGTGTTCAGCCATTCCTTTTGCCACTTCTGAAAAAAAGCAATTGCCCCGCGCTTATCCAATGTCCCGCCCGGATGCGCCCACAAGAGCCGATCGCCCAGAGTCGAGGCAAAAGCCGCCAGATCCCCCGTTTCCCAAGAGTGGGCAAATGTCTTGATTGTATCGATGATGTGCTTTCGGGAAGAGTCCTCGCCACGGGAAATGGAACAGGCGAACAGGCTGATACAAAGAAAAAGCGAAAGCGCTGTTCTAGGCGATTTTGCGGGAGAAAACATTCGCGGTGCTAACTAGCAAGAATGAGGCCAGGAGGTGGGTGGGTGAAATGCTGATCGGTGGTTTTGAATTTGCTGACAGGGACACCGCTCCGTTACGAGCCCAATCTTTATAGCTATCCAGTCTAAGTTAAGCGCAAGCTCCGTAGGAGCGGCATATGGTGTGACAATCACGCTCACGACCGATTAGATGTCGCTCCTACGGAGCTGCGCGCACTTTTCCAATCGCGGAGCTATAAAGATTTCGCTCCTACGGAGCGCGGTCCCTGGTCCGACCCCAACGGGACGGATGAACCGGCGCTCATCCCTACCGCCGCTTCTTCCGCGGTACGCCATTCTTGCCGGTTGGTGTAGTACCGGCAACAAATCGGGCAAAGCCGACCAGAAACTCCGTTCTCTCCTGTAAAAATTTCGGATCGGTCGGTTCTCGATCGAAGATGAGCCGAACTAGTTGGGGGAATGCTAGAGGTGCGATCTCCATGGCAACCAAAGACAGAAGATATTGCCGAGAATCAAAAAAAGGCGGCCATCCACTTGGACCGCTCCGGCGCTCCAGCTGTCGCAAAGAGGTTAACCAGAAACTTTTTCGCTCAATTTCACCTAGTGTCTTTTTCGCTTTGGATTCTAGTCCCTCCCACAACAACAAACGCGCCCATTCCGGATATTTGAAGTAGAACTCGCTCCAATAGCGAACGGCATCACCGGCTTCAGTGGGAGCCTGCCTAATTGCCTCCGATGTCTCCCAAACCGACTCGATGACCACGCGGAACAGGTTCTCCTTACTTTCGAAATAATAGTAGATCAGCTGTTTGTTAACCCGGGCTCGCTTAGCGATTCGATCAACCCGCGCTCCGGCAAATCCATTCTTAGAAAACTCTTTCAAGGCTTGCTGAAATATCCTATCTCGCAGACTGGCCTTTTTGGTTTGGCTACTCATAGTCAAAACATGTTCGGAATCGAACGTTGACCGTACGCAATAGGCGCGATAACCGATGGATTCAACCGTTTAGTTGAATTTAGGATTGCCGGGATTTGTCCAGCTCCTGCAAAAAAACCGCCAATGTTCAGTATCCTGGACAGAGCCGGCTATTAAGCCCTAGCGTCGCTCCACTCATTCACTTTTCAACCGTTTGGTTGATTGTTACAGCATTGGCACACCTGCTGCTTCCGTCGATGCACCCGAATAGGGACGCGATCATCGGGCAAAGTGTAATACCTCTACGGATTCACCCGCTGCGGCGCTCCTGCAAGTGGAACCAGATCATGCTCAGTGCCTTCGCTAACCTTAGCGCACGAATTACGATTTTGTGCTTGTTGTGTGGCCCGTACTTCGGTGCCGCCGCACAGACCGTGTCACCTTCACCCTCGCCTTCGCCTGCGGGCAGCAAGGCTCAGACGACGATTGCCGAAGCCGGCGGCCAATCGCTTCAGACCATCGTGGTTTCGGGCGCAAACGAAAACAGCGTTAACCCCATCGACCGCCCAATCTCTTCCGTGTATGGAAACGACATGGACGTAACCGATATCCCGCGGGCGGTTACTAGCGTCACCCATGAGGCTCTCGTTCAGCAAAATGTGATGTCTGTTTCCGATCTCAGCCAGCTCACCCCGAGTTCCTCCAATCCCAGCCGCTGGGGTATCACCGGAACACCAACTATTCGCGGAGATCTCGCCGAGGTCTATGTCAACGGGCAACGTAAGTTGACCAACCAAAACGCTTTCTCTCCCAGCTTCACCGGCGTGGAGTCGGTCGACATTTTGAATGGACCAGCCTCCGTTGTCGATGGCCCCGGTTCGCAGACCGGCGGTTACGTCAACTTTGTGACCAAGGCGCCCTACTTCGACTCGTTTCACGGCCAAATGTACATGGACCTAGGGACTTACGTTCCCGGGGGACAATCCTATTTCAACCCGGGCTGGGGAATCGACTTCGGTGGGCCCATTATCCCGAATCAATTAGCTTACCGTTTCTCTTATGAGGGTACGGGAGGACAAAGTTACTATCATCGTAATGGAATTAAGAACGACCGGAACGATTTTTACGCGTCTGTCACTTGGACACCCAGCTCTAACTTCTCTGTCAACATCAATGGCGGCTGGCTCAATACCGATATTGGTGAGATCGACGGCATTAACCGGCCAACCCAACAATTGATCGATAACGGGACTTACTACACCGGCGTCGCCATCAGCCCGTTCCTGACGCCGCCCGCACACATTCCTGGTTCAATCTTCTATCAACCTAATACCAGCGGCCCCGGCGGCTTCGGCGCCGTGCTCTATCCCACAGGTACGTCTCACATCTATCCCTTCGATACGGTCGCCAGCCCTCTAGCGAAAGAAAACGTCAACGATGCCTATGCCCAAATGATCATCGCGATCAATCTGACCGATGATCTAACTTTGGTGAATAGAACCTACGGCGAAAGCGTCGACCGCTTTGATACCACGGCCTATCAATACACTGAGTATGTCCCGCACAATGTCGTGTTCGAAAACCGGACCGAGATTACGCTGCGATCCACGACCAATATTTTCGGCGTCGAAACGAAGAACGAGCTCTTGACCGGATTCTCGGTCCGTTACCACGACAGCGTCTCCTACGGTGAATTTCAGAACGAGTATTTCAATAATTACGACGTGACCCAGAATCCACGGACTTTTGTTTCGCCCGTCTATAACAATCCCCAGCCGTTTAGCTCCATGATCCCATTAGGAAACGGTTTCTTTGCCAACCCAGGTACCTCGCGGATTGGTCCGAATGGGAATGGCTTTCCCACCGGGATTTACTTGACCAACGGAAATACGAACCGGACTCATCTGTTCGACGGTGGGCTTTTCTTACAGGACCGGATCGAATTCGGCAAACAATGGGCGCTGCTGCTTGGCCTGCGGATGGACTATCTCGATGCCGTGGCCAGCGATCCCGCACCTTACACTGATAATGTCCAAGCTCCTGGAACGAAGAATGGGGATGCCATCAAAGTAGTAAACCCGACCTTTACGACCAGTTTGAACTACAAGCCCACTGAATGGTTAACTGCCTATTTTACGTTCGATGAGACGTACGGGCTAGATGAAGCATCGGTCTATGAAACGGGCGGCGTGGCCCTGAATCCGAACGGTAACGGCAGCATCCCGATTCAGGCGATGAAGAACAAGAGCACACTGTACGAGGGAGGTTTGAAGTTCAATCTTCTGGGCAGCAAACTTTATATTGGTATCGATGGCTTCTATCAGGAACGCGCCAGCACCGACCAATTTGGTAACATCAGTAATATCGAGGTCCATGGAGTGGAAGTAGCCGGAACCTACCAACCTACCAAGAACTTCAGCATTACAGCTAACTTCACTTGGTCAGAAGGGAACTATCTTAGTTACACGCCGAACCAAAGCACCCAGCACCTAGGCGACGCGTACGCCCTAGGATTTCCAGTCCAGAGCGGTGTAGTCGGCACCGGAGTGGGCAGCCCGAATTTCACGGCACATGCGTTGCCGACCGGCGCCTATCCGTTGATGGGATTCCCTCATTTCTTGTTTAACACGTACGCCACCTATGTACTTCCCTGCGGTCTGGGCGCCAGTCTGGGTATTCAAGCTCAGAGTTCTCAGCACGACGATTTTGACAACAAAATTACCATTCCAGCTCAGTACCAGTTAAATGCCTCGATTTTCTTCCGACAACCACGATGGGAAATTCGGCTCAACATCGATAACTTAACCGATCAACGAAACTGGACCATTACCGACGGAATCCTCGAGGGGAACGATCTGGTGGTGTTGAATCGACCGTTTTCTGTTTCGGGGCGGATAACCATACGCTTCTGAGACAGCAGTTTTAGTAGATCGCTCCAACCAATGGCAACGTCATCCTGCCCCCCGGGATGGCGTTGCCGCGTTGGGAACGAGCGAGAACGAGCGAGAACGAGCGAGAACGAGCGTGAGCGCCGTGAGCGCCGTGAGCGCCGTGAGCGCCGTGAGCGAGCGTGAACGTGAAGGCCCGGCAGACTAGCACTGTCATCCGTTCTCGGCGTTTTCGCTCGCTACCGCTCGTTCTCGCTCGTTCCTCACCGCCCAAAGCGCAAAATGCTCAGCCTGACGTCGCCGCTGCCATTCGATTTGCGCCGTAAGATCGGCAATAGGAAGACCGGTGTACGGAAATGTCGCCTGATACGGCGGAGGACCTAGTTCGGGACAAAGAGAAGTGACCGCCAACCCTCGAGCAGCCTGTTCTTCCCAGACGATCTCCCACCACCGCTCGAATCGGCGAAGATAGGGCTCGACCTCCGGTGCTCGAATATCAGCGACTTGAGGCGTCTGCTCAGTACCGACTCGGACATGAATGTGAGTGGCATGCCGGCCACACACTCTGATCCCCTCTTTGTCTTCGTCCAGTAAACGTTCGCAGGTCACTACCCAATGACTGAAATCGCAAACCAGTTTTAGTTCTGGAAATTTCTTAAGCAGTCGAAGCGTAATGCCCGGATGAAACAAAATTGAGCTACGATGGGTTTCGTGGGAAAAGGCCAAACCCGTTTGGTATTCGAGTTTCAGCACCTCTTCAAAATAGCGAGCCGCTTCATCATCGGTCCAACTGTCGTACCCGCCGATTACGGAAATAGATGCCGGTTCTAGCGAAAGTGCTCGAGTTAACTGGGCTCGCAACGAGCCGAGCTGTTCCTCAACTGAGCGACCCGTGGGCCAAAGCACAGCCTTAAACAGAAGACGTCTTTCGGGAAGTATCTGTTCGAGCTCACGAGCCTCGTCGTCGCTAAAAAGGACAGCCTCGATCCCATCGTAACCCGCCTCTTCCAGCTTCCCGATTAACTCCCGTCGAGGACCACACATCCCCCACAGGTTGCGATAGATTTTGAGTTTCATACGGTGGGGAGGAGTCCAAGGAGTACAAGGAGTTCAAGGAGTTCAAGGAGTTCAAGAAAACGAACAAGAATTCAGGAGCTAGGAGGTGCGCTCCACGACAGTCGTCTCCTTGAACTCCTTGAACTCCTTGAACTCCTTGGACTCCTTGGACTCCTTCCAGATACCCAACTTCACGAGCAACGCTTGTGCCAGCAGAAGCTAACTGGCACGTGGTCTGCTAAAGAGCCGGTGCGTGATTGCCTCCGGTTCTCATTCCTTACGTATTCCGGAAGACTGCAGCTTCAGTCCCTCAGACTGGCTCGTCCTCGCCAACTATTGGCACCCGGTTTGTCTTTCTACTGATCTAACTAGTACCAAGCCGCTCTCTGTCGTTTTATTGGATGAAGAGCTTGTACTTTACCGGGTCGGCAAGACGGTGGTAGCGGCCCGTGATCTTTGCATTCATCGCGGCGTTCCTATTAGCCTGGGTTGGATGGATGGTGACGAAATCGTTTGTCCTTACCATGGGTTTCGCTACGGACCGGACGGTCGCTGTACAAGAGTTCCGGCTCAACCGGACTCTGCTATCCCGAAAAAACTCTGCTTAGAGGTGTATCAAGTTGAGGAACGCTTCGGAATTATCTGGGTCTGTTTATCGGGCGAGCCAAAAGCGCCGTTGCCCGATTGGCCCGAGCTGGACGATCCCCAACTAAAACAACTGCAACTCCAAGGTGAAATCTGGAAGTGTTCTGCTGCCCGGCATACCGAGAATTTTAATGATTTAGCCCATCTATCTTGGGTCCATACCGGAACGTTCGGGAATCGAGAAAAGCCCGAAGTCGCTCCGTATGAAGTCAAGGCCACCTCGTCTGGCCTGCATTTCGAATTCGACTATGAGCGTTATTCAATCGACCAACGTCAAGGGGCGCTACCTCTGGAGAGCATTCACTACACCTACGATCTCACGCTGCCGTTTTATACCCGATTAAGGATTGCTTTTCCTGACGGCCACAATTTTGTCATTTGCAATCTGCCGTCCCCGCGATCGGCGCGACAGACCAAAGTTATGTTTCGAATGACCCGTGACTTCGATCTGGATGGGCCAGCCGAAACCACGTTGGAAGTACAGCGACGCGTTCTCGCTGAAGACCGCCCGATCGTTGAAGCCCAGCGTCCCGAACGCCTCCCGCTCGACCTCAGCGAAGAATTTCATATCCGCTGCGACAAGTTTTCCACACTCTATCGCAAAGCCCTCGTACAAGCCGGACTCGGCCGGCAATTTTCTGCTTAAAGCAGAACCGGTGGGGCGAAGATCTCGGCGCGCCGAGGGTACGGCTAACACTTGGGCAGGATCGCGCCGGATTTGAGCCGTGCGTGGAGGTGGAAACGTCGATGATTCTGCGGAACCGAGCGTGTACAAATCGCAGCCGAGGGGTTCCCACCTGCACGCATGGCTCAAATCCGGAGCGGACTAACATTAGGGAGAAACGCTAACCCTCGCCGCGCCGAGATTTTCGCCCCACCGATCCTGGGTAAGGCTCACCCCGTATCCGAAATCGGCTTTCCTGGGCTTTATTTCCCCCTTTTTCACCCAGTTTTTAGGTTCGATTTACAAATCGAAATACGCTATGAGGATGCTTGCGTCCCCACGGAACATTTCGATAAAAGGAAACCTCATGAACTTCAAGTGGCTTGCCTCGGCGGCAGTCCTACTAGCCGCTTCGCCGGTTTTGGCGACAGATGTTCTAACTTTTCACAATGACCCGGCCAGGACCGGGCTTAATGCTCACGAAACCACTTTAACCCCGAGCAATGTCAATCAGAACAGCTTCGGTTTACTCTTCAACCTGTCTGTGGACGGGAAAGTTGACGCCCAGCCGCTTTTTGTGATGAGCGCTGCGATCGGCGTAGCGCGTAAGAACGTGGTGGTGATCGCCACCGAACACGATTCGGTCTACGTCTTCGATGCCGATTCCGGTGCTCAGTACTGGAAGGTTAGTCTGCTGGTAGGAAGTGAAACTCCCTCTGACAATCGCGGATGCGACCAGGTAACCCCGGAAATCGGCGTCACCGCTACTCCGGTAATTATGCGTGAAGCAGGCAATCCTGGGACGATTTATGTCGTGGCGATGAGTAAGAGCACCGGCAAGAAAGGCACCTTCTACCATCAGCGAATACACGCGTTGTCTCTAGCAGACGGATCGGAAATGGCCGGCAGCCCGGTTGAGGTCCAAGCGTCGTTTCCGGGAAAAGGCCCAGGAAACGATGGGGCCGGACACGTCATATTTAAGCCGGCCGATTACAAGGAGAGATCCGCTCTCCTATTGCACAATAACGTCGTTTATACTGCCTGGTCGTCGCATTGCGATATTGCGCCATATACCGGGTGGATAATCGGCTATCATGTTCATTCTTTGGCGCAGGTCAGGGTCCTCAACGTTGACCCTAATGGTCTTCCCAAGAGCACGTTTCTTCCGGATGGGTCTGGCAATTCGTTCTGGGGCTCCGGCGCCGGTTTATCTGTAGATAACAATGGCTTCTTGTATGGCCTCTCCGCCAACGGCCCATTCGGAGAGCAGCTGGTCAATGGCTTCCCTAAAAACGGCGACTATGGAGATACCTTCCTAAAGCTCTCCTCTCAAAATCTGAAGGTGGTCGACTATTTTACGCCTTATAAACAGGCTCAGGAAGCGGCTAACGATGGCGATCTAGGTTCCGGAGGCACCTTAATACTTCCCAATATGACCACAGCTTCCGGTACAGTTGTGCACTTGGCGGTCGGCGCCGGGAAAGATGGGAATATCTATGTTGTGAATCGGGATCAAATGGGAAAGATCAATCTCAAGACCCCGGACAACAGTAACATCTATCAAGAGGTCCGGAACGCGCTAGGCGGCAGTATCTTTGGGAGTCCGGCCTATTTTAACGGCTACCTGTTTTACGGAGCCGTAGACGCCACCCTTAAGCAGTTCACCTTTCATGATGGACTGCTGAGCACCGGCGCCACCTCGGCCACCGCCAACAGTTTTGGCTACCCCGGAACTACACCCAGTGTATCGTGCGCCCCCGGCAACCAATCCGCCATTGTTTGGGCTTATGAGAATGCATCATCTGGTGATGCGGTGCTCCATGCCTACGATGCAGCTAACTTGACCCAAGAGTTGTATAACAGCACGCAGGCGCCAAACAAGCGGGACGCTTTCGGCGCCGCGAACAAATTCATCGGGCCAACCATCTGCAACGGAAAGGTCTATGTCGCGACCCAAAACTCAGTTGGGGTTTTTGGTTTGCTCGCCGTCAAAGCGGCTCAAAACGTCACTCAATGGGTAAAGGTTGACCGTGAAGACGACCCCGCCGACAGAGAAGATGACAATATCGCTATCAGGATTTCTGTGACTAACACGGGGACGGACACAATAACCGGCCCCATCTCGCTCGTGTTCGATGATCTCAGTCCAGAGTCCTTTGTGCTGGACCCGGATGGGTCGACCACCGCGGTGGCGCCGGCTGGAAGTTTCTACGTCGACTTTACGCCTTCTGACGGCGACCTAGTAAAGGGTCACACTGAGACCCGGATTATCAGGTTCCGTTCGTCAACAGAATCGATCCAGTACCATCCCCGCGTTCTGGCAGGAGCGGGAATTCGATAAGAAAGATTATTCCGCCGCTGGTTTTTCTGGCGGCAGAGCGCTGTCTCTTTATTTAATAAGAGACCACGCGGGGGAGTTTCTTTGCTTCTGAGATCCAGTTTGTAACGCTGGTCAAATTGGGGACAATATGAACCTGGTTCTTCGCTTCGTTGGACTCCTTTAGTTTCTCATGCAGATGATCCGGTTTGCGTTGCGCCAATTCCTTAACGGAATCAACCCCGGACGCTTGCAGCAGTTCAGCGTATTGCCGCCCCACTCCTTTTATCCGCAACAGGTCAGCCTGATTTACCCATTTTAACAGGTGATGTTCGTGAAACCCGGTTTTGGTTGCCAGGTCTTTCCTACCTTTCGGAGTCGCTCCAGCTTTCAACAAATGTTCGACTGTGATGACTCCGACTTCGGCGAATTTCTTCGTATGCGATGGGCCAATGCCTTCGATTTCGTTGATATGACTCATGTTCTAGGCGTTGGAAAATCATCTTGCCATATTTCAATCGCTGACTTCCAGCCCAATTTTTTAGAACGTTGGGACTTGGGCAATCCAGGCAACGCCGGGAGCGAGCGTGAGCGCCGATAACGCCGTGAACACGGGAACGCCGTGAACACGGGAACGGCGACTGCGTAATCGTCCCCCAATTGAGCATGCGGCCTGACAGATCTAGCGGCGTTGACCGCACATCTTGACCTCAGGGATGCGGTGCATGTCGGCCACTCGACCGGCGGCGGCGAAGTGGCGCACTACCTCGCGCGCCACGGCGAAAGCCGAGTGTCAAAAGCGGTGCTCATCAGTTCGGTGCCACCACTGCTGCTAAAGACTGCGGCTAATCCTGGCGGGCAGCCCAAAAAGGTTTTTGATGGGCTTCAAGCCCAACTCCCGGCCAACCGAGCCCAGTTCTATTACGATTTGCCTGCCGGACCGTTCTATGGTTATAACCGGCCTGGCGCGAAACCATCTCAGGGGGTGATCTGGAATTGGCGGCGCCAGGGTATGATGGGAGGCGCCAAGCCGCATTACGACGGCATCGTCGCATTCTCCCAGACGGACTTCACCGAAGACCTACAAGGGCCTTCCGCACGGCATGCCCACTACCGAGGCCGATACCATTAACGCAGACTTGCTGGCCTTCCTGAGAAAGTAACGCCGCGGCCAGGAAACTCCCCGTGTACGCCGATAATGCTAAATCGCAGCCGAATTATGAGCCTGACGGAAGCGTTAAGCCCGTTATTCGGTAGAAACTGTTTGTCGGGGATTCGGCTAGGGACGCGTCTTAAACATTCATGTTGAGATGCGCCCCCCTTGGATGGCTTACCTAGCACCGGATTGCCGCCTGCAGCCTACCTCCCCAAATGTCGCACCAGGCGTGAGTAATGGCCAGAATCCATCGGAAAAACCATTGGCAAAGTCGTTCTTGCTGGATTTTAAGCCGATGAAAGGAGTAGGTGGAGTGGGGTGAGCGGACCAAGCTCGATGAAATCAAACTCCATGAGCTTCGCCTCGCCCAAGGGCAGCTTATCCAACAGGGCGCGCGCCTCTTCGGCGGATGTAACATTCATGAGGAACACAGGGCCTTTCTGATCCTGACGAATCCACCATTGGTCGATATTGCCAGCCAAATAAAGCCGAACTGTGTCTGGCACTTCTCTTGGAAAGATCGTCTTTACTTGCTCGGGTGTCGGAGGGGCCAAGAATCGTCCAATGGCCAGAACTTTTGTTGTTGGTACTGCCGGGAAAGGGCCCTTTCGCTTTTCCTGTGTTTCCACCGTCTTGCCTTGAGATTTATCCATATTTAAATCCTGTTTTGAAGGGGTGTTATTTACTGTGACTCATTTCGCTAAACTGAACGCTGCTTTGTGCTTTGTGATGTAGTCCACCAGCTGGAGCGGCTTTTGACCCGTCAGCTTTTCCACTAAGTCATTTCCTCCTGAAAAAACTCCGTCTCGACAATCCTGGGCTACGGCGGAAACGTGTTGGATAAAGTGAGGCGTGTAGCCAATGCTTTTCATGACTCCCTTAAACGCTTCGATTTCCATCGGCACATAAGTAATTTTGCGTTGGAGAACTTCGGAGAGGATTCCAGCGGTCTCGTACTGGCTCAGTTCTTTAGCGCCGAACAACGGGTAGACTTGTCCTGCATGACCCAGAGGATCTGTTAGAATTGCTGCGACTACCCGACCCAGGTCTTCTGCAGCGATCGGAGCATAACGAGCCTCGCCGAACGGTAAGATCAGCTGGTTTTGTTCTTTAATAAACTTGGCTGTGTATAGCAGCCATTCCGCGAAGAATGTTGGGCGCAAATGGGCGACGGGTATTCCTGTACGGTCCAACAGTCGCTCCGCGATCCAATGATCTTGAGAGGCGTGGCTCTTAGCAACCTTCCTGGCAGCAATTTGGGACATGTTCACGATGAAGCCGACGCCCTCTTCTATCGCCGCCTGCGCGAAGATCGCTGTGCCTTCTAGAATCCCCGGAACCTGAATCGGATACATGTAGTAGGCCCCGGTAACTCCCTTGAGGGTTGTGCTGACCGATTCAAAGTCCGACAAATCTCCCTCAACGATTTCCACACCCTGTGCGCTTAGCTGCTCGGACCGAGCATCCGCCTGATGAACCAAAGCTCTTACTGGTACGCTTCGCTCCAGGAGCCTCTTGATAGCATTTTTCCCGACTGCGCCGGTTGCGCCTGTGATTAAATTCTTGTTCATCATATTCCTTTGGTCGTGATTGGAAACAAAGGTAGAAGCTTTGCGTGGCCTAACGCCCTATACTTATAAGGTCCAGTTACAGTTGTTTTCCGGTATGGCCGCCAAAAGCGACAAGTTGGTGCGCCAGCCCCGGTTGTTGGTTCAAATGTTTCCTTTTTATTACTTCTGGCTGAAGTGCGAGGCGATTGCACCCAGACCGGTAAATGAACAACGGCGTACTCGTTGATCCGGACATGGTGAGGCTCGATCGAACCTAAATGTCGAACCGCTAGCGTTTAAGGATGAACAACACGCCGGCAGGTCCTACGTTCTCGTAACGTACTGCCATGAAATGGCGCGTTTCCGCGCTACACTCGTTCTCGCTCGTTCACGGCGTTACCGCTCGTTGCCGGCGTTCCCGCTCGTTCCCAACATTGTAGGCGTTCAATTTCGAGCTAGCTTAGCGTCGGTTCATGAAAATTAAGCGCGCCCTCCTATCAGTTTCAGACAAAACCGGGATCGCAGAGTTCGCCCGGCGCCTAGACGAAATGGGCGTGGAAATCGTTTCGACGGGCGGCACCGCCGCCCTCCTGAAAAGCGAATCGATTCCCGTCGTGGAGATCGAGAAGTTTACAGGGTTCCCGGAGATCCTCGGCGGCCGAGTCAAAACCTTGCATCCAAAGGTCCACGGCGGTCTGCTCCACATTCGCACAGATCCGCTTCATCAAGAACAGCTGGCCAAGAATGGTATTCAGTCGATCGACTTGGTGGCGGTGAATCTTTATCCTTTCGAGCAGACGATCCGAAAACCAGACATCAAGCTTGAAGATGCTATCGAACAAATCGATATCGGTGGGCCTTCGATGCTGCGAAGCGCGGCCAAGAATTACCGGTTTGTTACCACGATCAGCGATCCGAAAGACTACGAAACCGTCTTGCAAGAGCTGCAAACCCATGGAGGCGAAACGACTCTAGCGTTGCGCGAGCAACTCGCCATCAAAGTGTTTTTGCTGACGGCGCGTTACGACAGCTCCATCGCGGCTTACCTAAACCGTGAGCAAGCCACGTCCGGCTCATACGCCGTCTCACTTCCCCTAGAAACCCGTCTGCGTTACGGAGAAAACCCGCACCAGAGCGCTTCGTTGTACGGTCGATTCGGTGATTTCTTCCAAAAACTTCATGGGAAGGAGCTCTCGTTTAACAATATCCTCGACATCAATGCCGCGGCGAATCTCATCCGCGAGTTTTCCGAGCCCACGGTTGCGATCCTGAAACACACGAATCCCTGCGGGGTGGGAAGCGATCCTGATCTCCGAGAGGCATGGATCAAAGCATTTGCGACCGATAAACAGGCGCCATTTGGTGGGATCATCATTTGCAACCGGCCGATGACCGAAGCCTTAGCCAGAGCCATCGCGGAGATCTTTAGCGAAGTCATCATTGCTCCTGATTTCGAGCCCGAGGCTAGAGCGCTTTTGCAGAAGAAAAAGAACCTCCGTCTGATGAAATCGTTGGAGTGGTTCAACTCGACCCATCAGGAACCCGATGTCCGGTCGGTTATTGGGGGGGTGCTCGTCCAACAGAAGGATTTCGCAGCCCTGCCGCGCCCGGAAGATCATGTGGTAACGAAACGGCCCCCAACAGCTGATGAGACGGCCGCGATGCTGTTCGGCTGGAAAATCGTCAAACACGTCAAATCGAACGCGATCGTTTATGCCCGCAAAGATCGGACGCTCGGGATCGGAGCGGGGCAGATGGCACGCGTCGACGCGTCTCGTATCGCGATTTGGAAAGCCGGCGAAGCGGGTCTCTCCCTCAAGGGCAGCGCTGTCGCCAGCGACGCTTTCTTTCCCTTTCCAGATGGTTTAATCGCGGCTGCCGATGCCGGAGCTACCGCGGCCATTCAACCGGGTGGCTCTGTGCGCGACGAAGCCGTCATTCAGGCGGCTAACGAACGAAACGTAGCCATGGTCTTTACCGGTATCCGAAACTTCCGCCACTGATGTTATGCCGAAACTTGGTGTTAATATTGATCACATAGCTACCCTCCGACAGGCGCGTTATTTGGGTTTGCTCGATTCTCCGAATTGTGAGCCCAATACCTTGGAGGCGGCCTCCGCCTGTGAACGAGCCGGGGCAGAAGGCATCACTATCCATTTGCGGGCTGATCGGCGTCATATCCAAGATCAGGATGTGTTTCGCCTTAGAAACAGCATCATCACCAAGCTGAACCTCGAGCTGGGGAACACATCCGAGATTCTCGAGACCGCACTTCAAGTCCTACCGGATGAAGTCTGCCTCGTGCCGGAGAACCGGGAGGAAATCACGACGGAGGGTGGTCTGGATGTCGTCAAAAATGCCAAGCCGTTACGCAAGACGGTTGACCGTCTACAGTCCGCCGGTATTCGCGTGAGCATGTTCATCGAGCCCATGGGTGAACAGATTCATGCGGCGGCTGATTTGGGAGCTGAAATCGTCGAGTTACATACCGGAGCCTATGCCAACGCCGTAGCTGAGTTTCGCGAAGACGAACTCGAGAGGCTCCGAGCTGCACACAAACTCGCAACCGAAAGAGGACTGATTGTCAATGCCGGCCACGGCATTAATTACAACAACGTCCGCGCTCTGCTGGACATCAAAGGGTGGAACGAGTTTAACATCGGTCACTCCATCGTTTCGCGGGCACTTTTCGTTGGCTTGGAAAACGCCGTCAGCGAAATGGTCCGCCTGATCAAACGAGACCCGGCAGAAACCCAATAGCCAATAGCCGATAGCCAATAGCCAATAGCCAATGCGTAAGAGCGATGGGGCGAATAGGCGAGACGGCGAATGGGCGATCCTGATTCTGCCGCTTTGCCGCGTTTGGACCGCTCCTGGCCTAACAGTCCAAACTAAAATCTTTTAGCTTTTCGCGTCTGCAATCGCCCTTTCGCCGTTTCGCCCATTCGCCCGTTCGCTTTGGATTGGCTATTGATCATCCTGAATATCTCACACTCCATGCCCCTGACATGAACACGCACTGCGCCTGCCCATACCGAGCATGAGATATTACCCAAGAGTGTGAGATATTCAGGCATGGTGTTCGGTATCGGTATCGATGTCGTAGAAAATGAACGGATCTCGGATTCGATCCACCGCCACGGCCAGCGCTTTGTTGATCGGGTGTTTCACACCAGCGAAATCGA
>Ga0209647_1001231_pt1 | contig 22258 bp, 20 predicted proteins | sample GraSoi_2013_60cm_FD_185827 | JGI IMG/M metagenome (GOLD analysis project Ga0209647, IMG submission 185827) | Grasslands soil microbial communities from the Angelo Coastal Reserve, California, USA - Sample 9_17_2013_60cm (SPAdes) (version 2) | ecosystem: Environmental > Terrestrial > Soil >... | reverse complement strand
TAAACTAAGAAGGTTCTGGCAGCGTTGCTGCTGCCAGAGAAATTTGAGCGAGTCATCGTCGTACGAAGAACAGTACAACGCAAAGTAGTCTCTTGGTTTTGTAGAGCCACTGAGTTGGAGTATACTATTCCATATCGCAGTATACTTTAAGCACGCCTTCAAAGATGAAGCAAGCAAGACGATGGAAGTGACATGAACCTCGTTGTTGGAACAGGGAAATTATCGCTTCTCGGAGCTTTTTACGAACTCTACCCTCTTTGTGCCAGCCATTCACGGATAGAGGGCATATGATCATGGTAGTGCTTAAAAGTGTTGCCCGCGTAGAGTTGCCAGGGCATCCACTCCTCCGGCATCTGCTTGTAGCGATGGGAGTCGTTCAAGTCTTCGTCACTGAGCGTCCGTGCAGTAGCAAGCAAATCAGCGTAGGCTTGCTGCTCTTCATACATGATCTCATGCAAAGAGCGGTCCCGGTTCTGCTGGTACATGATCTCGTTGCGCTCATCATCAGACAGGTTCCAGAGTTCAGAACCAGCAAGCACATGGGTACGCATGACCGGTGCGATTTCGCGCTCGCCCCATGTCACATGCGCGATAACGTCTTTTACTGACCACTTGCCTGCTGCACCGGGCTGGAGCATCTGCTCCTCGCCGACCTGTGCCAGCAGGGCCTCCCATTCCTCCCGAGCCTTCTTAAGTGTGCTGATAAACAGTGTCTTGTCCATCATATCATCCTTTCGTCCTGAGGAAGTATGCGAACCACATACCTATCTGAATATAGCACGAAAAGAGGGCAATTTCAGCCCGTTTTTTGAGAAGTAATCCCCTTCTGTTTCTTATAATCCAACTTCGTACCACTTTTTAACAGCTCCAAAAACATGAGATTTCGTTCCTTTGTAGTCATAGTTTGTCCGAAAGTACAGATTGGACGTTAACGATGTCCAAAAGTATTGTCTCCCGGTTCAGAGCCAACCCATCAAAGAGTCCCCGGAACTCCGTGATTTTGCCAGAAGCGACATGGTAGAAGACGAAACCGGGTACGGTTCCCTGTCTTCCGGTTGGGGCAATCCCCTGAAAATCGCCCTGGTGAGTGCCCCGACCTGTCCACCGCTCGGCAATCCTCGCCCCTGCGGCCATCAGCTCATCGGTAGTGGAGTACCAGTCGGGAAACGTGCCTCGCAGGCTGGCGGCAAAGGCTTTCAAGTCGTTGAGGCCAACCTGCTCCATTCCAGGCAGAACTATCGTCGCCCCGGCAGCGAGCAGTTCGTCCACTGCTGCCAAGTTCCCTTTGTTCCAGAACTCCTCTCTCTATGGGATCTGAAAGGGGATCGTGGCCTGGCTGGTTGCGCCAGGAGTGTGCCCTGGCAGCAGGATGAAGGTAGCCGTTGTGGTCTCCTGCGGCACCAGGAAGGAAACCAGCCCCTGAGTATTTGTGGTACCAGCAGCAGCATCGCCAATGACCGCTTGCTCAAGCGCAATGGTTGTTCCGCCATATTGCAAGCGAATGAAATCAGGCGGGAAGGCGTTGAGACCTTCAGTGCCAGGATTATCAATTGAGAAGGTGAGGACCAGGAAGCGCATGCCTTTATCGACCTGCGTCCCGCTGTCACTGAGTTTGAACGTGACCGTTTTCAGGGTCCAAAACAGGCTCCCAAACTGCACGCGCAGATTAGGCGTACTCTGTTTCGGCTGATACTGGCTCAGGTCGGCATGACCAGTTAACGGAACCTGGATTTGCTCTTCGGTCTCTTTGCCAATTTGCAGGATCATCTGGTCCACTTTCAAGCCTGCGGAGGCGGGAAAATCGATCCAGGTCATCTGATCTCCCTTACGGGCAGGTCCGGTGAGATCTTTATACCCCCCAGGAGCCATGGAAACTTTGTTTCCTCCCGGTAAGAGCAGGGTAAAACACTCAGGGTAGGCAAAAACGGGAGCGTCCGCAAAGTAGACATTATTCACATCCGATTGAACCGAGTGCAGATTGAGACGTACCACCCCATGCGCGGGTGTACTCGTATCATCCGCAAAGCTCGTGGCCCGCTGCGCATTGATAATCGTGATATTGACGCTCGCATAGGTGAACGTTGTATTGATCGGCGTCGTTGTCAGCGGAGCCTGGGTCGGTGTAATCTCACTATTGACGCCTGTATTCGCTGTGTTGCCGCCTCTGCTGGTAACATAGCGAAAGGCAAAGAACCCACCTGCACCAAGCAAGAGAAGCAGGAGCAGGAGGATCACCCCCACCTTCAGTACCCCTCCCGCAGATTTTTTCTGTGGCCGCGCATATGCCGGCGGCGGTTGAGAACTTTGGAAAGGCGGTTGATATCCCTGCTGACCAGACGCTGGTTGGTAGACTGGCTGTGTCTGTTGTTGCTGCGGATACGTCGTTGGAGGCGGCGGCGCTACCTGTCTTGGAGGGTAGCTGGCAGCTTCTGTGCTCGTAGGCGCTCCGCAGTTTGGACAAAAACGCATGCTTGTCGGGACAGGAGTGCTGCACTTGGTGCAAGCATGGGTGGTGGATTGTGCCATCATATGTTTCCTTTCAATACTCTCAACGGATGCTCGCCGATTCAATCTGGTTCAACTCACCTACGCGAACGTGAATGACTGCAACATCGGTTGGAAGAGGTTAGCGTTCATTTGAGCAAAGTCGTTGGTGTACGTTATATACTGAATTTGCCAACTTCTGGCTGTGGGTGATGTTGCTGGATGGTTGTCAGCCATCACTACTTTCTCAGTGTTCACTGACTGAGTCTGGCCTGAGGCCTGTTCATCGCCAGTGGCGGCAATCTGATCCCAGGAATCTCCCCCAACCATCGCCATTGGCGCGATATCGACCTTCTGGTAATTGGGTTGTGCCATGAACGCTTGCTGCCAAAAATTGAGTGTCGTGGAAGTTGGATGGACCAATCCCTGTTTCCCAAGCGTAATGGCTAAGTGGCTCCCTTTTGTCGCGCCAGCGTGTTCATCAATGAAGGTCACAGAACCATTGCTCCCTTTCTGCACGGTCCATCCCTGCGGATAGCTGATGGTAAAGCCATCGCCTGTATAGGTTGCCAGACCAGCGGCAGATGCAGGCGTGGGCTGGGCAGGAACAGAGGTAGGCTGAGTAGTCGCAGACGTATTGCCGCTGGTTGTGGTTGGCGCTGTTCCGGTACTTCCACCTCCCAAACTGCAAGCACTCAGCAAAAATGCGAAAAGAAGGCTACAAACGCTCAGTGAGATTCTAAAACGTGAAAAAAAGGATGGTGAGCCGTAATTGTGTGTGTGAGACATGGTGATTTCTCCGTTCCTCTAGGAAGTCAGAGATGTTGGTACAACTTTTTTATATGAGTAGCAATACGTTCTTGTTAGCAGGCGCAATCAGCCTGCTCTTTGCTGGAGAAGCCTTCTGCAAAGATGCGTTTCGTAATCAGCACGTTGTGCCAGGGGCACAATCTGTGCTTTGACAGAATACTTCTCATTTGGGGACGTTTATTGGTTAAAAAATTGATGGGACAGGTTATGGTAAAAAACCACGATATGGGTCCATCTAGGAAAGAAGCACATTGGTGTGGTTGAGCTAGACAGATCAGTAATCTGGTGTTTGACAGCCCAGACCACATGTCATTCTCGCTTTTTCCTGCTACTGGTCAAAGCTCCTTGCTCTCTACAACCTCGACGATGCGCACTCGTGGGCTCTCGATGATCGTTCCCTGGACGCCTCGCCACACCTCGTGCATTGCAGCAAGAAGACCTTCCGCCTCGTTTACGCTGTCGAATTCGAGATCGATGATGGCGTAGTTTGGATTGTCAATCGGCCGTAAGACCCGGTAGCGGCGTACGCCCGACTGCTTCCGGTTGACAGGGTCGCTGTCGAATGCCTTCTTCCAGGCATCGAAGCTGGGGACTGGGTGCTCGATTTGTAAGATGACCATGCTGGTTCCTTTCTTTTTAGACAAAGCCGTACAAGAAATGGTGCAAAGCACACAATCTATGCCCCAAGTGAAGCAAGGCGGCTCTGCGCGGCAGTCAGCCCATTTTGCGCTTCATCGTGCCAGACGTGCCAGCCGTCGTTCGCCTTGAGCGATGGAGCCGCTTTATCCAGTTCAACAATCGCCAGTGTAAAACCATCTCGCGCCTGGTGCGCGCGCTCGACTCGTTCCACCTGAGAATCTGCGTTGCGGCTCAGATGGAGCGCAAGCGTGGCATGATCGATGGCGGCGAGCGCACTCCCCAACTTCCGATCAATCTCGCTCTCTCCAGACATCATGATTCCTCCCTTGATCGCGCCGATCCCTACCAGATCATGCACGTGCTCCTCTAGTGCTTGCTCAATAATAGCTAAAATTTGTTCCGCAGCCCGAAGCGCATCTTCGGAATTGATGCGATCCATCAGTGTTTCCTCGATCGATGTGGCAAGGAGAGCTGCTCGCAGGCGTGTCTTCTCATTTCGCTTCAGTTGGAAAACAGTGATGACCTGTTCCATCTCATCAATATTCAAAACGGGAAAGCTCTTGGGAATTTTGAGAGAACGTTGCAGGCGCCGTACCTTCTCTGGATGAATATTCGTGCGGTCATCAAGGTGTCCAAGGCCCAGACCGTGTTCAGCGAGAATTTCTTGGAGCACACGTGCGAAGAGATTCCATCCTCTATGTGAGAGAGCTTCAATGGTCATATACTTTGCGTCTCCTTTCACTAGCAAGCATACCCTCTCTGGTCCTCTTCTGGAAACTCACAAGGATGTGAGTGAATGGATTGACGCTTCATCCAATCCATGGCTGAAAAGGTGAAGACGGATCATCCACTGCAATGATATACTATAGGCGTGATTGGGCTTTTCCTGGTGAGGTTCGTCGGGAAATAATCCTTCACGGAAAGAAGCAATCCATGCGCCATTTCAATCCCCACGAGTCAAAGCCATCTGATGATTCCTCTGATACGCCTCCTGCTTCCTCTTTCGTTCCATCCACCGACCTGGAAACAGTTCTGCAACATCTTGCCGAGATAAAGCGCAGAGGATTGCCCTATGAGACGGCAGCAGCGCGCATCGAGTTGTTGCAGAAGGTGCTTGCTCAGATGCACGCGGACCCGGAACGCTCTCAGGAAGTGCGTGCGAGTTTCCAACACGAGTTGGCGATTGCAAGCCTTGAACACCTCAACGCCGAACGAATCCAACAGGTGGATGTCGCTCTTGGTGCATGTGAAGAAGCCTTGCAGATCTATACACTTGCTCATTACCCCTCTCAGTACGCCAGTGTGCAGGTGACATTGGGCAACGTCTATCGAGAACGCGCGGTGGGGATACGGCGTGACGACCTTGAACGAGCCATTGCTTGTTATCAGGAGGCTTTGCGCGTCTCTACTCTGGCAGATTCCCCTTACGAGTATGCACAGGCTCACCATGGACTTGGACAAACCTACCAGCTACGCAGCGAGGGAGCGCGGCAGGACAATCTGGAACAAGCTATTACCTGTTGTCGCGAGGCTTTAGGCGTGTATACAGGAGAGACTTTCCTCTTTGAACATGCATCAACATTGCATACCCTGGGATCAGCCTATATCCGGCGTGTCGCAGGAGAACGGCGCGCCAACCTGGAACAGGCCATTGAGTGTTTTCGCCAGGCGGAGGCTATCTTCACGCGAGAAGCTTTTCCCCGAGAGTATGCTCAGGGCCAGCATTTTCTCGCCACTGCCTATTCACAACGCATCAGTGGAGAGCAGCGAGACAACCTGGAACAAGCTATCACCTATTATCAGCAGGCCTTGCAGGTCTACACGCTGGATGCTTTGCCTTTTGAATTTGCTGGGGTCCAGAATAATTTATGCATTGCCTATTGGCAGCGTATAGCAGGAGAGCGGCGCGACAATCTGGAACAGGCCATTGCTTGTGGTCATGAAGGGCTGCGTGTCTATACCCTGGATTCCTTTCCCTTTCGGTATGCGATGCTGCAGAACAACCTGGGCGCTGTGTACCTGATACGTGTTGCGGGAGAGCGACGTGACAACCTGGAGCAAACGATCGTTTGTTATCGCGAGGCGATGCGTGTCTGGACCCTGGAAGCCTTTCCTTATCAGTATGCGAAGGCTCAGAATAACCTGGGTGAGGCGTATCAATACCGTCTGGCAGGGGAGCGACACGACAATCTGGAACAGGCCATTCTCTGCTATCGCGAAGCGATGCGTGTCTGGACGCTGGAGGCGCTGCCCCAGGATTACGCGATGGTCCAGCGCAATCTCGGCGCAACGTACCAGATCCGTCTGGAGGGGAAACGCCAGGCAAACCTCAATCTCGCGGTTGCAGCCCATCAAGAATCGCTGCGTATCTATACGTTGGATGCCTTCCCCATCGAACACCGGCAGGTACAACTGGACTGTGCCGAAACGCAGGCGTTACGCGAAGATTGGGAAGCTGCCCACAGCGCTTATGTTGCTGCTCGTAGGGCTGAAGACCTGCTTGTAGCCCTTGGCGCGGGGGCGGCCGGACGCGATGCTGTTCTAAAAGAAGGACGTGCTGCTGCGATCCACGATGGCTTTGCGCTGACTCGCCTGGGGAAAATAGAAGAGGCTGCGGTCGCTATCGAGCGGGGACGGGCAAGTGGGCTAGCTCAGGCCGTGCAGTTCAATATGGCCGACCCTGAGCGAATCAGCAATCCTGAACGCCGCATCCGCTATAGAACGACACATCAGGCTTTTAGCGCAGCGCAGGCACTCTTGCAAGCTTCCCATCCCACAGAGCCGGATGAAAACAGTCAACGACAGATTATGCTGGAGCGCACTGCAACGTACCGGGAAGCGCGAGCAGCATTTGATGCGGCGATCGAGGAGATTCGCGTGGCACAGGACCCGCCTGACTTTCTACGCGACACCCTCGATGCGACGACGATTCTGCGAGCGACCGAAGGTTGTGGACCTGGGCACGCGCTTGTGTATCTTGCCGCAGCTCCCTGGGGCGGGGTTGCTGTGGCGGCTTTTAGCGCGCAACCCGCCAGGTCAATTTCATCCGCTTTTGCAACACTTGCTTTGCCCGCCCTGACTGAAGAGTTTGTGAGGGCGTTGATCGAAACACGTCTGGCTGACTCAGAATATATCACTGGCGGCTTCGACTGCGCTCAACGGGGCAACGTTTTGGAGTTACTCCAGGCGTGGCCAGGTACGACGTTTCGCGAATGCGCAGGCGCGCTGCATGCTGCGTGTCTGGCGAGGGCGCATACGGGCACAATTGACGTGGCGGCGCAATTGGTGCTTGCTCTCCCGCCATTGGCACCGTTGATTGATCAGCCTTTTCCTGCGTTGAGCGAGGAGAACAGCTCGCTCCTGGCGAGTACCCTGAATCACTCGGTCCTCCGGAGGGAACTGCAACATTGCCAGTCAGTGCTGAACAGGACGCTGCTTCAGCCATTGATACGTTGGCTGCACGAAGCAGGTGTTTGCAGCCTGACGCTCGTTCCCTGTGGGCGTCTCGCGGCTTTCCCGCTCGCGGGAACACTCCTTCCTGATGGACAAACGCTGGGCGAAATTTTGCCTACCAGCGTCGCTCCTAGCGCGCGTGCGCTGCTGCATGACAAGCAAATCCATTCGCCGCGCATGGGTATTTATGCTCTTGGGAACCCCTATCCAACGCGGCAGAATCTCCACTGGGGCGAGGCTGAAGCCTTCACTCTGGCAGAACTGGGGCATCACCTTGAACGATCTGCGGATGTCAGAGTACAATGGCAGGCCACACGGGACTGGCTGATTGAAGCGCTGCGCACTGGTCTTGTCGTGAACGCATCCTGTCATGGCATTTTCGATCTGCGTAACTTTTTGCGCTCCAGGTTAATCCTCGCTCACGAGGAGGAGTTGACCCTGGCCGATATGTTGAGTGACCAGGTCGATTTACGAGGACTACGGCTGCTTATCTTGTCCGCATGCCAGACAGCGATCCTCGATTTGCAAGGGGCGCGTGATGAAGTGCGTAGCCTTGCAGCAGGAATGCTTCAAGCCGGGGCCGCTGCCATTTTAGCAGCATTGTGGTCGGTAGACGATCGCGCAACCTATCTGCTGATGGTGCGCTTCGCCCTGGAGTGGTTTCCCCACATATATACGGAGCCGCCAGCCACAGCACTGGCTCGCGCCCAACAGTGGTTACGAACGGTCACGAACCGCGACCTGCTTCTCTGGCAAGCAACTCTCTTGCCTCAGCCAGTATCAGCCAATGTCCTGGCGAAAGGCTCGGAAATCCTCGCCGACGCACACGTGGCAGGAAACGGAGGTCAGCTCGTCGCTGTACGCGGGCGAGCCAATCGTTTTGATGCAGTGCAGGCTCAGGAGATCGTTCAATTCGGCGCTGAAGAGCTGGCCCCTAATGATTGCCCTTACGCCGACCCCTACTATTGGGCGGGCTTTCAAATCACTGGTTGGTAATGCATCCTCCTTTGGGAAAACACTTTTGGATTCTTTTGTAAGTTGGAGGAAAAATTGGTAGAAAAATGTGGGCGGATAGCATTAATCAGAGATCTGAAGATCCATGGAGCAACGTTTCCCTCAAAGAATACTCTAACTCACTCACGGTGTGATAGGATTCTGTTGAGTCACCCGCTCGGCGTGCCCAGAGCTATCATACCTATGTGTCCGCTTGATTACAAAGCTAGTGTTATTGGAAGCATAGTCTGTCCGCTGCGGACAAACTATGGGTAAAGTGACAGATTAGGATGGAAAAAAGGAGGAATAGGGTGACCGATGGGGCTTGAACCCACAACCGCTGGAGCCACAATCCAGAGCTCTGCCTATTGAGCTACGGTCACCATAGGTTTGTGTACCGTCAGTATAGCGGACGGCTTGAGACTTGTCAAGAGAAAATTTGCATGTCACTGTTTATCTCAGCAAATAAGATCGGGAGTTATGTATAGAAATGGCAAATGTCTTACTTTCTTGACGCATCCCATGCTCATCTGTTACACTTTGACATAATCGCATACCCCTTATAGAGTACTCAGATATTACTATATCTGTTTATACATTTACACATTTTATGCAGTAGGCACCTATATCAGTGCATGTAGTGTAAGAGGTCACGAATATGTTAGGTGAAAGTCCTTCGTTCACAAGTGAACAAGAACATCAACGATTGTTAACTGCGTTACGAGAAAGTGAGATTTTGCGCGAACTTGCAGAGCTCCTGGCTTCTTCTCTTGACCTGAAACGCACACTCCAGGTACTGACAAAACGCACTGCCGAGGTTTGCGAAGTCGAACGTTGCTCCGTGTGGTTGGTAAATGACACCTGCAAAATTTTCCATCCCGCTGCTTACTATCTCTCTACGCAACATATCGACGCCCAGAATATTACAGCAGCCGACCATATTTGGTATCATGGTTCTGTCACTTTTGATGACCCCGAAATTTTTCATCTTCTCACCGAACGTGGCATTGTAATCCTGCACGACTTGCACACCTTACCACGCGTAACGAGCATTGCCGAAACATTTGTGGTTCGTTCAATCTTACTGCTGGCATTGAAACGTGAAGGACGCATCGTAGGGATGCTCTCCCTTGATGACCCTGGCAAGATACGTACCTTTTCTGTTGAGCAGCAGCAATTGGTACGCGCCATTGGACAACAAGCTGCACTTGCTATTGAAAATGCTCGCCTTTATCAAGAGGCCGAGAAAGCGCGTCAACGTTCTGAGCGACTGATTGAGCGAGCGCAAGCGATTAATGAAGTGGCAGTGAGCGTTAATTCTGGCGAAGATCTGGCGGTGGTATTGGATATTGCCAACCGGCATCTTGTACACAACTTGAATGCACAAAGTAGTGCGATTGTACTCCTGGATGGGAATGTGTTACGCCCGGCAAGCCACACACGAACACAACATAATCTTAACCTGACCGGGCCTTCCACAGAAGTGTCCGTCACCCTGACCGAGCTGCCACATTGTCGACAAACAGCCTTGAACGGTACTCCTCTGTTTGTGACCTTACAGCAAACAGAAGAGAGCGAAAGAGCATGGTTCTCTGTCCTTGAACTAGAGCATGTACTGATTATTCCTCTCATGGTAGGCGCAAGCAAAAAAACAGACATAGTGCCTACATCTACGGATATCACCTGTATTGGCTTTGCGCTGATGAGCTTTGTTGACCCCGCCTATGTTCCAAGCAAAGGTCATCTTGCTTTTGCGCAAGATATTGCTGCACAATGCGCTATAGCTGTAGAAAAGGCACAATTGCTGGCCGACCTTCATCAAGCGGCTGCGTTGGCAAATGAGCGAGCAAATACACTCGATGCAGTTTTCCAGGCAATGACCGAAGGCATTACTGTACTTGACCAGGAAGGGCAGGTGTTGGTGCGTAACACTGCCGCCTCTCATTTCCTGGGAGTGCCCGTCAATACCAGTGAACGGCTTCAAACATTCCTCGAGCGTTTTCCCACCTATGGCCTGCATGGTCAACCCCTGGCAGCGGAGGATTTTCCTTTATCTCGGGCTTTGAAGGGTGAGCGTATACGGGGGGAGCGTTTTGTCACTGTGCGTAGTGACGGTGCTGAGCGGGTGCTCGAGGTAAATGTGACCCATATGCTCGACGAGGCAGGAAAACAATGTGGACTGGTCAGCGCCTTTCGTGATATTACCGAACAGACACGTGCTGAACGACGCATTCGCCGTGCTTTAGAAACAATGCTGCATGTGGCCGAGGCTGTATCCGGCATCACCGAGATCAAAGATATTTTACATAATGTACTTCAGAGAACACTGACCACTCTCAACTGCCATCGTGGCCTGGTGCAATTGTACGATGCAGAGCAACAAACTTTTATTCCCTTGCTGACGATTGGCTTCTCAACCGAGGAGGAAGCAAAGTGGCTGCTTGAACAAAGCCTATGGCTCACCCCGGAGCCCAATCAACAGCACTTCCCCTCTCACCTGAGGGGAGGTCATGCGACTGTTCTCAACGGCAATCAACGCTATAGTGGGTCTGATACTACGAGTCCCATCCTGGTTTTGGCGGCGCCCATCGTGCATCATGACCGCCTCCTGGGACTTATGATGCTTGATCGCTCACCGACCACGCGCAGCGGCCGACTCCTCGAAAGCGAAGCGCGTGAATTTACTATCTGGGATATGGCCGTGATTGAAGGTATTGCCCAGCTAGCTGGGCTAGCTATTGAGCAAGCGCGTTTGTTACAAATTGCCACCAACGCACGCACCAGTGAAACAGCTATGCGAGAGGCTAATGCACTCAAGGATGAGTTCATGGCTATCACCGCTCATGAGTTTCGCTCGCCGCTCACGGTTATTCTAGCGCATACACAGATGGCCTTACGCGTGCTGCGCCGTATGAACGATCAGAAACCGAGCCACGCTTTGATAGAAAGTCTTACCACTATTGAGGCTCAGGCTCACCAATTGACTAATATTGTAAATACCTTTTTAGAGGTCACCCAGCTCAATAGTGGTCAGTTAGTAATCAAGTCAGAGCCCGTTGACTTGGTAGAGATTGCCAGGGAGGTAGTCGCCAACCATAGTGCCACCTCGGCCCAACACGAGATCAGTTGCACCATTATCCCAGCAGAACAGCCATATCTTGTGAAAGGTGATAATTCGCGCCTGGCGCAAATTCTTGCCAATTTACTCCAGAATGCGATAAAATACAGTCCACTTGGAGGTCCTATTACGGTCACATTGCGTCAATATGAGGATGATATCCTCCAAAAACGCAGGGTAGAGGTGTGTGTGGCAGATAAGGGAATTGGTATTCCTCAGGAGGCTCTCCCTCGTCTCTTTGAGCGGTTCTACCGCGCACAGAATATGCAGGGTAGTAAAACAAAAGGCATCGGACTGGGCCTATATGTGGTGGCAGAACTTCTCCATATGCAAGGTGGCACGATCCATGCGGAAAGCAGTGGCATCTTGGGAGAGGGTAGCCGCTTTATTTTTACTCTTCCCGCTATAGAAAGCGATATAAAAACTGGTGAGTGAACTACGAAACTGGCTACTGGGACTTGCCAAAGCAACAATGGAGCGTGAAGGATCAGAGGATGCTGCCCACGATTATGACCATCTGGTACGCACCATGGCCCTGGCAGATACTATTCAAGCGCGTGAAGGAGGAGATTTGCCGACCATCTGGGCAGCTGTCGCGCTACATGATATTGGGCAGGAGCGAGAACGACGCCAGGGCGGAGATCATGCCTTGATAGGCGCGCGACTGGCGGCGGAATTACTGACGAATACGCAATTCCCCCGGCAAAGCATAGCTTCTGTACAGCAGGCGATACGCGAACATCGCATGACGGGCGGGGTTACACCACAATCCATAGAAGGACGTATTCTCTACGATGCGGATAAGATTGATTGCCTGGGGGCAATTGGCATTGGTCGCCTATACGTCATCACCGGTCGTTATAACCAGAAAGTCTATTCACCAGTACCAGAAGATATAGTGGAACCTGTTGATCCCCTGCTCGTACGCTCATTACGCAGGCGTCCAGACTACTCCCCAAGTATTGAGTTCCAATTACTTTTTGGGAACATCCTGGAACGTATGACCACCACCGCCGGACGTATGTTGGCCGAGGAGCGCTATGTCTATATGCAAGAATTCTTTAGCCGCTTGCAAAAAGAAGTGAAGGGAGAGCTTTAGGCTGGCTCATCCTAGAGAAGCGTATAATTAAAGGGCGTGGCGTTTTTCGCGGGCGCGCTCAAATGGACGGTAAAACCAACCCCAGGCTGTAGCGAGACGTAATGTACGACAACGGGACCAGGATCACCTGTCAAGACGACAACCACGACACTAGCTGCAGTCACATGGGTATTTGCGACCGCCAGGTCGCATTGCCCGCGCTCAAATGCACCTACCCCAGATAGATCTGCCCGCGTTTCAGGCATTAGCGGTGATACAGCTGGTTGTGCAGACGAGGCTTCGGAATTGAGTGCTTCCACTGGAGGTGGAACCACCTGCAAGCGCACTTTTGTTGTACGCCTGTTCATGGGGTACCTCTGTGTTGTATGCGCTGTTTCAGTTGAACGAACAAATGGAGGTGGAACCATCCGAACACGATTTGCATGCAGTTCGACAGGCAATGAACCGGAAGCTTCTGCTGTCATATCAGGACGGAGCGCCGAAATGGGTTTGGTTTGGAGGCTCAAACGGGGAGGAATAAGCCCCACGCCTCGTGACGGATGCATGGATGAGCTGTCATTTTCATCGCTCTCTTCCGGCTCATCCTGTAGCGAGACATCTCTCATCGTCTCTTCAACCGAAGCAGATAGATCCAGTCGTTGGCGTGCGGCAAGTGAATGCCACTGTTCTGATACCTGGTTATTATGTTCATCAAACTGGTTCATTATCTACCTCTGTTTACTGAACGACGTTTTATCGTAGCAATATGATACAGCATGAAGTATTCAGGTATAGTATAACATGCTTTTTCTAACTAGCGATATGGATAGCACATTTGGGGGAAGTGAGCACCCACCAAACAGCAGATGTAACTCTCCAGAACCGCCCTTGTTGCCGCGGCAAGAAGCCATGAAAACAAGCTGAAAAATTACTTTCCCGCGTCCGAAGTCCCCTGTGATTCATCCATGGAGATGAAAGATGCGCCGCCCGCACGCGGAAACTCTGTACGTGTGTTCTCATGTATGTTATACTCTGATCAATTCTTTTGCACGTGAAGAAGTGAATAGTGTTTCATGAGTTCCAGGGTAAATCAGTCCCCTGGGTAAAAGCACTACTGTATTCCCAAAGTGCCATTCGATACATGAACTGTGAGTAACGCCCATTCATGTGAATGAAAACTGAACGAACACAGCCCTAGGACGATATGGCGTTGGTGGAATTCCATAGAAGCCCTCGGCTTTAGCCGTAGGGAGTCGTCACTAACACTTGAAAGTCTCATGGGAACCCGCTACAATGAAGCCATGACGATTTTGAAATTCAAACATCGTTGGAGGGGCTCACCAGAGCTACAAATAGACGTGCAGAAGTGTCTATATATTTTTTAAGCGTAACAAGGATGGATTTTAATGAAGCTAAACGGTTCACACAAGTTCAAGGCATCCAGCCAGCAGGTGTACAATGCTATACTCGATCCAGGTGTATTAAAAACCTGCATTCCCGGGTGCCAGTCAGTTGAATACCTTGATGGAAACAGAATTAAGGCAAATATTACCACACCTTTGCCTGGACTGAAGGGCCCTTACGGCGCGGTTATTCGCATTGCACAGAGCCAGGCACCCAACCTCCTCGTACTTGAGGTACAACGTAAGGGCAGAGGGGGATCCATCAATGCCACCAGCCAGATCCACATTGCTGATGAGGCAGATGGCGCATTGCTTACCTATGACACAGCTGCAGAGCTCGAAGGACCTGTGGCTATTGCTAATAACCCAATTGGCGTGAATCTAACAAAGAACTCGCTGGGCACGTTCTTCAAGAACCTGGACAATGCCATCGTCTAGGCAATCGTGCAACAAAGGGCGCACGAGTAACCTGGGAACGCTTGCGCCTTCAAGCTGGTACCACTAAAATAGCACTGACCATCTCCTCAACTGGTGGTACCAGCATACCATTACGTTCAATAAGCCATTCCTGCAAGAGTTTCCTCAATTCGCCGCGTGTTGCTTCGTCAGGAGAAAGAATGAGCTGCTCTATCAGCTCATCAACAGCTACCTCAAGCGAGGGAAAACGCAAACTCGAAGTCAACCTGACAACCTCTACATTTGCGTAGATATCCATTTCAAAGAGCACGTCGAGAGCATGAATGTAGCCTGGTGGCAAGCAACGTTCATCTCCATGGAAATGCTGCCAGAGGTGGCCTGTCACGGCATCAATGTGGTTGGCACGCATGTAGATATAGCAGGTCCCGCGTGTGGCAGAGAACAATTTACGTAGGAAAGGCTCGATGTCTCTGATAGGATAGAGGACATGACTACAGATGACGATATCCGCGCTAAGGTCTGTCGGCGCATCTTGCCAGGTTGCTTGCAGGTAGGACAGGTTGGTCAGACCCTGTTTATGGGCATCCTGGCGTAGATAGCCCAACATAGATACATTAGGCTCAATGGTTGTGATATGTTTGACCTGAGGAGCAAGAGCGAGAGTAAAACGCCCAGTTCCCGCGCCAATGTCTAAGATGGTGGTCTCAGGCGTTACCTCAACTTTGAGCCGACGAAATAAGGGATCAGCAGTGATGGTATCACTGGTTGCGCGATGAAAGCCACGAGCGCGACGATCCCAAAAATCGGCGCTAGTTCGTCCCAGGCGAGCATAGGCAGCATCCATTTGCTGAGCACGCGCATCGAGCAGCGCTTGCCAGCGTTTAGTTGCTATCTCCACTGCCATTATCCTTTGTAGCAGCATTCAGGTTCGTTTTCAGGCATTCAAAAAATTGACCGGTGAGTTTCTCTGCCAGGCCTTGCAGAAGACGAGCACCAACACTGGCAATAGTTCCACTCACCACAACCTGTGCCTGCCAATCCATTCTTGTTTGCGTAGCATCCACAGCTGTAAGCTGCATATTACCTGACATATCTACAGCACTTCCTGGCGCCTTACCGCGTGCTTTGACGACCATAAGCTCGGGCTCTTGTAGTTCTGGACGTGTGACATCCAGGGTAAATTTCGCTTTTACCGCGCCAACGCCAACGCCAACAACAGCCTTCCAGTGTTCATCGCCCAATACTTCCAGGCTTTGAAAGCCAGGTGCACAGGCTGCCACTTTATTGACATCAAGAAGGTATGTCCACACATCCTTAATAGGGGCATCAATTGTTTGAGTACCAGAAAATTCCATGCGAAACTTCACCTTTCATACTGACAAAAATAGTCACATGGCCTTTAAAGCTAACAGTTGCTTCCGTGATAGGAACTGAAATAGAAGATCAAGCCTTAAGTTCTCTACCTTGTCATGTAAGTAACAACTGTGTCATCTATCATATCACAAAGCTAAACGCAAGCAATTTAAAGACATTCACATTCCTTCATCTGCGAACAAGGGCTGGAAAGCTCTCGTATTAAAGAAGGGTCACTGGACAAGGCAGATGGCCTTCACCCTACTCGACAGAAGAGCGCTTTCAAATAAGCAGTTTCGGGCATCACCAGGTTCATGGGATGATCGACGCCATGGGTATAGCTTTCTAGCAACTGGACAGGACGATGCAGGCGTTGTGCGACCTGTGAAAGGGTGCCAAGCAAGTCATCCATACCGATAACGCCAGAGCAGGAACAGGTAAGCAGGATGCCACCCGGACGCAACACTTGCATGCCAAGCATATTGAGGCGGCGATAGGCTTTCAATGCCTGACTGCGCACGCTCTGGGTTTTGGCAAAGGCGGGTGGATCAAGCACCACTACATCGAATTGCTCACTGTCTTGTTGGGCCCGTTCAAGATAGTCAAACACATCGGCTATAAGAAATTGATGAGCGTCAGCATCCAGGCCATTGAGGATAAAGTTTTGACGGGCAGTTTCAATGGCGGGTGCGGAGATGTCTACACTGGTGACATTGGTCTCATGGCTGGCGAGAGCCGCATAAACAGAGAAGCCGCCTGTATAGCTGAAACAATTCAAGACGCGCTTGCCATGTGTATACTTGGATAGGGCTGCGCGTTTATCGCGTTGGTCGATAAAAAAGCCAGTTTTTTGCCCCTGCCAGGGGTCGACATGAAATTGCACGCCATTCTCTCGCACCAGTACTTGCGCCGGCACTTCACCAGCAGCCACCAGGGGTTCTTCAAGCTCCAAACCTTCACGGCGTCGCGACTGGCTATCATTACGCAGCAGCAGCCCGCGAGCACCCGTCTCGGCCATCAGAGCTTCTATAAATAAGGGGCGCAGGCGCTCCATGCCAGCAGTATGTATCTGGGCAACCAGGATATCCGCATAGCGATCCACGATTACGCCGGGCAAACCATCGCCTTCAGAGTTAAGCAAACGGTAAGTGTTAGTCTGATCCGCATCAAATATATCTCGTAGCTCCAAAGCGCTGCGAATGCGCAGACGTAAAAACGAAGCATCAACAGCTTCTTCGATAGTATGCGTCAAAATACGGATAGCAATGTCGGTATGGGGATTATAGTAACCACGAGCGACAAACTGGCCTGTTGATGATTTGACATCAACCAGGCCTCCTGCCTCTATCCAATGCGGAGGCTGTTGCAAAGCGCCAGAAAATATCCAGAGGTGTCCACTAAGTAGGCTTTTCTCACGATCAGGCTTCAAGCTGGCAGTTGGATAACGAATAGCTGATGTTGACATACCATGCTCTTTCTTCTTAGAAAATTTTACTTATTATCGCACATCGTACATAAAGTATCCTGCATATGAGAAGAGAGCGACTCAGGTGTACTAAGTCGCTCTCTTCTCATATGCAAGAAGTTCATAATATATGCAGGATATTCATTACCGACTGGCTTTGCCTTGTGCGTCTTGCAATTTGATCGCGGCAATAACCGGATCGGTATGAGGTTCGGCCAGACGCATTTCAGCCTTTTGCAGATTATTAGCGCTATTGATTAAGGCAATATGGGTGAAAGCCTGGGGATAATTGCCGAGAGCAGCGTTGCTGCGTGAATCAATTTCCTCGGAAAATAGGCCCAGACGGCCAGCATAGGATAAAAGACGTTCAAAGAGTGATCGGGCTTCATCCAACCGACCTTGCATAGCAAGATTGTCGACCAACCAGAAGGTACAGATGGTAAAAGTGCCTTCTGAACCGGCTAGACCATCATCGGCAAGGTAGCGATAGACAAAACCATTTTCGTCTGTGAGACGCTCTATGATGCGATCAACAGTTGAACGCATGCGTGGATCATCCGGAGGGATGAAGCCCACGAGAGGCAACAGGAGATTAGAGGCATCCAGAGCATTGTCGTCATAAGACTGGGTAAAGGCTCCAAGGCTTGTATTATAGCCATGTGTCAAGATGTCAGCCCGAATCTGGTCTCGCACAAAGCACCAGCGAGGCAAATCAGCCTCCAGGTGTAATTGTTGAGCGGCACGGATACCACGATCCAGGGCAACCCAGCACATGACCTTGGAATAGACGAAGTGATGTATACCACCCCGCACTTCCCAGATGCCGCTATCGGGTTCTTGCCAGTGAGCACAGACATGCTCTACCAATGCACGCATCATCGCCCATAAGGGACCATCGAGGGTTTCACCATAGCGCTCAAAACTTCCTTGACGCCGGTAAAGGTGGATACAATCCAATATCTCACCAAAAACGTCGAGTTGTTTCTGATTGGCCGCGCTGTTACCAACGCGAACCGGGTTCGAAGCGCAGTAGCCGCTGAGATGCGGAAGATCACGCTCGGTCAGGTCACGCTCACCGCGAATACCATACATGATCTGCAGATCTTCCCCGTTCGCATAGGAAAGGCGGCGCAGCCAGTGTGTAAAGGCGCGGGCCTCTTCCGTGAAACCAAGCACATTGAGCGCATACAGCGTAAAGGTCGCATCACGCAGCCACGTGTAGCGATAATCCCAATTGCGCATTCCTCCGAGATCCTCGGGTAAAGATGTAGTCGGAGCGGCAACGATGGCGCCCGTAGGAGCATAGGTCATCATTTTGAGGGTCAAGGCGCTGCGCTGTACCTCATCGGCATAAGGACCATGATAGGTGCAACCAGAAACCCACCTGCGCCAGCAATGCAGTGTGTGAGCTAGCTCAGCCTCGAAGTTGCGTTGATGCAGTTCTTCTTCTACGAGCCTGCGAGCAGCACGGGCAGTACGACCAACGCCTATAGCAAAGAGTATACTTTCACCTTCACGAAGCGTCGCCCGAACAACTACCGATGCATGAGTGTCCTCTTCATCTTGCTCGACGTTGATAGCAAAAGATGAGGCACGATATGCTCCGACAATAGCCAGGCCGATATGCTGGTTGCCACCTGAAATGACTGCACCCATGTTGTTGGCAACAAGAGAGATTTCACTTGGAGAGGCAGCATAGTCTGGGCTGACTTTAAGGGTCATAGTGACGGGGAGCTCACCGTAGGTACACTCGACGCTACGCACCAGGCAGTGGCAAGAGCCATCTTCGCGTGTCCAGGTATTGTTATTCATACCCTTGTACGGCCATGCACTCAATGTCTCGACTGGCATAAAGTCAGTCAGTACCACTTCGCCTATAGTACTAGCAAATTTGGTTTGGAGAACGTTGCTGCCACGTAGGTAACGCTGTGAGCCAGGTATTGATTTGTCTGTGGGAGCTATTTGGAAATAGCCGCCACGTTCAGAGTCCAGCAAGCGACAGAAGAGAGCAGGACTGTCGAAGTCCGGCAAGCAACCCCAGTCCACTGAACCGTCTGGACTCACTAGCACTACTGAATGACAATCACCAATGACTCCATAGGAATTAATAGGTTGATAAGTACAAGGATTAATCATCCCAACCACATCCCTTTGTGTGTGTATTTTGTGTGAACTTTTCTAAGGAATTTTTAATTTTCCTTATGTTTGGATAGAACGGAGCAGATCGGACAACAGTAACAACTATTTAGTACATTCTTTTTAGCCCGATTTATTCTTCTATAAGAACTTCTCCGAATAGCCCCTTTAGCGAATCTTAATACCCATTCTTTAGTGAATCTTATACCCATTAATGAGGGCATTTCATAACTCAAAGGTCCGGCCGGCAGGGTTGCGGGCCACGACCCAGGAGGCGCCTCGCCCTCTCTTGTCCGAGTATAAGGAGGAAGCGTCATGAAAGCGTTATGAGCATCGTCATGGGCAGTGGCTCCAAACTCTGAGCAGGAGATGAGCCAGAACTCCGACCGTGCCGCAGGTGAACGCGCTCACCCGTGGCGGCATCCTGAGCGGATCTTCCGGAGAGGAACGTCCACCTTCTTCTCGTCGATCAGCTCAGCTTCCCCTCTTTTTGCAGTGAGGAAATGCTCCCCATTAATAACAACCTGGGTCACTCATTTTATCCTTATGATTAGCTTTTACAATGACTTTGCATAGACAAAGATAGAGTCTGCATGTTACTCTTATAGAGATGCTGTGAGGCGGCGTCTGATGTATTTAAGATACACCACCCTTCAAGCTGTTCGTAAAGAACAAGTATTTTTCGCATTGTAGTCTTCTTGAGCGCTCACTGTATTCCCTCCAACTAAGAGGAATACGATCGTTAACATTGTTATATTCACATATATATGCTGAGGTGATACATGAATAAGGTCATGCAAATTATGCACCATCCCGCTGGGAGGATTGGCCTTACTTTAGGGTTAACTGTTGGCTTCGTAGCTGCATTTATGGGAGAGGCGAGCAAAGCACTGTTTTTTGCGGGCTTCTGCAAGTTCCTGGCGTCACGTATCAAGCACTAATAGTATTGCTTGCGCCTGAGTTAATAGCCAGGGGTTTTTGCGCAGCCATCTGCGCAAAAACCCCTGGCTATTTGGATAGCCCTACATCAAACACATAGAACGGCTGAGACTCTCCCGTATACATGACGGGAGGTTCTTGCTGTCGTTCCATCTCTTCACACTTGTTCGGAAAGGGACATCGATGGAGACCAACAAGACTGTTGAGCAGACCACCTCTGGCGTGGAGAACGTCCGCGCTTCAGGACCAAACGAGTCCGTCTTTCGATGGTTGATCTTCTTGCCTGCTGCTCTTGGCTCGTCTCCGAACAGTGCTACCGAGGTAGCCAGGCAAGAGAAGAGAATATCTTTTTCTGATAGGAGGTGCAAAACCTTGCGGTCCCGTCTTATCGCTCCAATCTTAGTATCTCATGGATGGCAACCTGTCCATATGGAGATATGTCCATGTGGAGATATTCACTATGATTGAGTACCTCCCCCATCACGCCCCGAGAGGTAGGGCTATTCATCCCCGCTCTCAAGAGACGGGGCTTTCTAGCCCGTTAATTGTAAGGAGCACACAGGAAGCTCTCATACGCCAATAATGCCTCCCAGTCCTACCTGAAAACCGCACTGCTCATAAAAAGAGGCATGCACTGGTAAGAAATCGACATGGATAATGTTGATAGCACGAGCGTGCAGATGCTCAATAGCCCGGGCAACCAGGGCGCGCCCAATACCTTGCCTCTGCCAGCGTGGATGAACGATTACATCGAGTAGGACGCCATGCCGCACACCATCACTCAAGATTGCACACCAGGCCACCAGCGCACCCTGATCATCAAAGCCTCCCACCGTTGCCCAGTAGCCGCGCAGGGCTGCCGGATAATCAGCATCCAGACGATCCCAACCAACGGATTCCCGCAGATCAGCAATTGCATAAGCAGTCACAGACGGATTGAGTGTAAAAGAGACTGCACTCATATCGAGAGCTCCCCTTATTATTTTTTAGATCAAGTGAAGACTCTATGAAGTCTTGAGAATACTACTGTTCCTTCAACCACGCTGCCACTTCGGGCGCGAAGTAGGTAATGATCATATCTGCCCCGGCTCGCCGAATACCTGTCAAAACTTCCATAACGATACGGCGTTCATCGATCCAGCCATTTTGCGCCGCGGCTTTGATCATGGAGTATTCACCGCTGACATTGTAGGCGGCAAGGGGCAAATCACAGCGGTCACGTACCTGGCGAATGACATCCATATATGCCATGGCGGGCTTAACCATGACGATATCGGCTCCTTCGGCGATATCGAGCTCTACTTCACGCAAGGCTTCACGTGCATTTGCCGGGTCCATTTGGTAAGCTCGGCGGTCCCCAAACTGGGGAGTCGATCCGGCAGCCTCGCGAAAAGGACCGTAGAAGCCAGAGGCGAACTTGGCTGAGTAGGCCATTATGGGTGCCTGGTTGAAGCCCTGTTCATCCAGGCTGCGACGCATGGCTCCAACACGACCATCCATCATATCAGAGGGGGCCACGATATCGGCTCCAGCTTCAACATGCGAGAGGGCCATACGAGAGAGCAGTTCCAGGGATTCGTCGTTCTGGACGCTACCATTACGTATAAGGCCACAGTGGCCATGACTCGTATATTCGCACAGGCAGACATCGGTGATAACCAGCAGATCAGGGACCGACGCTTTGAACTGGCGGATGGCCTGCTGGATGATACCCTGGGGATTGTAAGCCTCGGAGCCTGTTTCGTCCTTGTCTGTGGGAATACCGAAGAGGAGGACGGCCGGGATGCCAAGATTGGCAATGCGTTCGGCTTCGCGACCTAAATGTTCGAGCGGCCACTGCATAATACCTGGCATAGAGGCGATCTCGCGCGGCTGTGTGATACCTTCGGCGATAAAAAGCGGGTAGATCAACTGGTCAACGTTGAGGTGTGTTTCGCGCACGAGACCGCGCAGTTTCTCGTTCTGGCGTG
>Ga0209647_1001226_pt1 | contig 22298 bp, 26 predicted proteins | sample GraSoi_2013_60cm_FD_185827 | JGI IMG/M metagenome (GOLD analysis project Ga0209647, IMG submission 185827) | Grasslands soil microbial communities from the Angelo Coastal Reserve, California, USA - Sample 9_17_2013_60cm (SPAdes) (version 2) | ecosystem: Environmental > Terrestrial > Soil >... | reverse complement strand
AGTCGGTGTTCGCGATCTCCTGCTCGGAAAGATCCGGGATCAGCGTCTTCAGGTCCTCGGGCCCGCGATAGGCCAGCCGAAAGAGGCCCGCGGTGTAGCGCGAATTGCCGCCCGACTCCTCCTCGGGCGCGCGCTCGAGCACCAGCACCTTCTGGGCATGCTCGCGCGCCGCAAGCGCTGCGCACAGCGCTGCGTTTCCTGCGCCCACCACGATAACGTCGTACATCAATCGGCCTTCACGTTGGCTTTTTGGATCACGTCTTTCCAGCGCGCCTGCTCTTTCGCGATGAAATCCGCGTACACCTCCGGCGAGGAGCCGACCGACTCGGTGTCTTCGGCCGCGAAGCGCTGCAGGACCGCGGGGGCCCTCGCGGCCTTCGCCGCTTCGTCGGCCAGGCGCTTGATGATCGCCGGCGGCGTCTTCGCGGGCGCGTTGAGGCCGTACCACTGACTGGTCTCGAAACCGGGATAGCCCTGCTCCGCGACCGTGGCTATTTCCGGCAGCGACGCCAGCCGCTTCGGCGTGCCGACCGCGATCACGCGCAGCCTCCCGCTCTTCACGTGCGGCATGAGGGGCGGCGTGCCGGCGGAGGTGGCCTGCGTGCGGCCGGCGACGAGGTCGATGAGGTTCGGACCCGTGCCCTTGTACGGCACGTGCTGCAAGTCCATGCCGGAAACCAGCTTCAGGTATTCCATGGCCAGATGGCCGGCGCTGCCATTGCCGGCGGAACCGTAGTTCAGCTTGCCGGGCTCCTTCTTCGCGAGCGCCACGAATTCGCGCAGATCCTTCGCCGGCACGCTCTCGTGCACCACGAAGATGTTCGGCACCTTCGCGAGCAGCGACACCGGCGCGAAGTCGCGATCCACGTCGTAGCCCAGGTTCGAGCTCATATACGGCGTCATCGCGAGGCTGCCGACGTGACCTATGATCACCGTGTAGCCGTCGGGGTCGGCGTGCGCCACATCGTTCATCGCCACATTGCCGCCGCCTCCGCCCTTATTCTCGATGTAGATTTCCTGTCCGAGGCCCTTCGACATTTCGGCGGCGACGCTGCGCGCGACCAGGCTGCTCGAGCCGCCGGGCGCGAACGGTACGACGAGGCGAATGGGCTTCGTCGGGTACGCCTGCGCCCAGACCGCCTGGGCCGCGAGAAGCAGGATGGGGAAGAGCGCCTTCATCGATAAAGGCCCTGCTGCTCGAGCCAGTGCTGGATCAGCGCGGCGACCTCGAGGTTGTTCCTGTCCATCATCAGCATGTGCGAGTTGCCGCGGATGCCGGCCTTCGGCAGGTCGACGACGTCCACTTTTCCGCCGGTGTTGCGGATGGCGTCGCCGAAGGCCACGCCGTTTCGCCGGATCGTCGGCCAGCGCGAGTCCTGCTCGATGCCGTCGCCATAGACGAAGAGCGTCGGGATGCCCTTCAGGCGGTCGGCCAACTTCGGGTCGCCCTGGCCCGCCGGCTCGACGGCGATCAGCGCTCTTACCTTGTCGGGCCGCGCCTGCGCCACCTTGAAGCCGAATTGCCCTGCCTGCGAATGGAACAGGATCACGCACGGACAAACCTTGTCGACCAGCGCGGTGTACGCGGCGATGATCGCATCGTCGGTCGTGGTCCAGCGCGGCACGACCTGGCGCACGAAGTTGTCGTAGCTGTCGACCGGGAACTGGCTGCCCTTCATGCGGAAGCGGCCGAACGGCTCGTCCTTCGGCAGGAACAGCGGCTCGCTCTTGAAGATCTCCGGGTACATCGCCCAGCCGGCGCGGCCGCGCTCGACGGCGTCGGAGTTGTACACGTCCCAGCCCTGTCTTACGAACCAGTTGAGCCAGCCGTCGCGACCGTCCGGCGTGGTCTCGTAGGTCACGCCGGTGAGCCCGCCGCCATGCCACATCAGCAGCGGCACCGCACCGCGCGGTCTTGCCGGCAGGAAGTACTGCACGTACATCGACTCGACCAGGTAGGTGCCGTTGAGATCGACCTTTGCGGGCACGCCGCCCGGCGTGAACTGCACTTCCTTCACCGGCTTGCCGCTGATCGTGACCTCGCGCCCGCCGACGTGGAACGAGCCCATGTCGCGCAACGCGAGGGGCGCCTGCGCGCATCCGAGAAGAAAAAATGGGACGAGCAGGATGGTCCGCATCGTGCCTCCTTCGGGCCTAGAACTGGTAGCGGCGCAGGCCGCCGTCGACCGGGATCACCGTGCCGGTGATGTAGCGCGCGAGCGGCGAGGCGAGAAAGCACACCAGGTTGGCGAGGTCGGCCGGCTGCCCGTATTCGCCCACCGGGATGTCGTGCTCGCTCTCATGCTTGCGAAATTCGGGCGAGTAGTTGCGCAGGATCTGCTCGCTGATGATGCGTCCCGGCGGCACGCAGTTCACCGTGATGCCGTGCTTTCCGACCTCGCGCGACAGGCCCTTCGCCCAGGAATGCACCGCGGCCTTCGCGGCGAACGCGCCGTTGATGCCCTCGGGCTCCGATTTGCCGGTGACGTTGATGATGCGGCCCCACTTGCGCGCCATCATCTGCGGCAGCAGCCGGTGCGTGAGCTGCCGGTGGCGCGTGAAGTTGAGCGTCACCGCCTCTTCCCACTGCGCTTCGGTTGCCTCGAGCGTGAAGCGGCGGCTGCCGCCGGCGTTGTTGACGAGGATGTCGACACCGCCCAGGCCCTCGAGCGTGGCGCCGGCGACCTTCTCCGCCGCGTCCGCGGCGAGCATGTCCTGCTGGATGATGACCAGCTTGCCGGTCTCGTCCTGCAGCTTTTCGAGCAGCTCGCGCCGGCGGGCGACGACCGCGAGCTTGACGCCCTCCTTCGCCAGCGCCACTGCGATGGCGCGGCCGATGCCCATGCTGGCACCGGTGACCAGCGCGCACTTGCCTGCGATTGCAAGGTCCATCTAACGCTTGAACTCGAGGATGTGCATCCCGGTGTTGGCGCGGTCGACGGGATAGATGTAGCCGCGGTCGTCGACTTCCAGGTTGTTGGTCTGGATCGCCACTTTGCAGCGCTCGGCGCCCGAGGCGTCCTTGACGCAGCGCTTGTCGGTCTTGTCGGTCGTCGCCGGGATGTAGTAGCCCGCCTCGCGCGGATGGTAGGGATCGGAGATGTCGATGGCGCGCACGCCGGCGTTGAACCACGCCGCGAACACGTAGCGCTTGGCATACATCGGCGGCTGGTTCTCGTTCGAGGAGTGCGAGCCGAAGCGGCCGCCGCGCGAGCAGAAATTGCCGCTCGCCTCTGGCACGTTGAAAGTCGAGATCACCACCGGCGTCTTCTCGTCGGTCGCGTCCACGATCCACACCATCTGGCGCGGCTCGGTGCACTCGTTGGCGAGCGATTCGTTCACCACGACCACGATGTCGCGCTTGCCGCCGTCCTTGTCCTTGGCGAATTCCGCCACCTGCATGCCGAGCACCGGGAGCGCAGTGTGCACGCCGTTGTTGCCGTTCAAACTGAGACGGCCGACCTGCGGCGCAACCAGGTTTTCCGGCGTCGGCTCGGCTGGGCCGTTGATGAGCTTCTCGCGATCGACGATCTGCATCACGCCCGACTTGTTGGTGCCGTAGCCGAAATACAGGCGGTTGCCCTTCGGGCCGGTGGAGACCAGGCCGTGCAGCTCGGTCGGCACCGGGCCGGCGGCACCGGGCTGCTGGCCCGCCAGACCAAAGTTCCGGATGAAGCGCGGCTGCACCGGGTCGGAGAGGTCGAACACCTGCGTCATGCGCCGCGTGCGCCACTCGCCCAGGCCCGAGACGAGATAGGCGATGCCGCTGTCGCATTCCCACCAGCTCTTGTGCGTGTCCTTCAGCTTGTCGATCAGCACGGCGAGGCGCACCGGCTTCTCCGGCGTGGTGACATCCCACATCTCGTGCGCCTGGTTGCCGAAGTTGCGCAGCATGTAGACCTTGCTCTTGTCGCCCTTGGGCAGCTCCGAGCCGTTGCACACGCGCACCATCTGCGCGCCGCCGCTTTCCGCCTGGCCCTTCTCGCCGGGAATGTGCGCGAGGTAGCGCGGCTTGCGCGGATCGGTGACATCGACGATCGAAGTGCCGCTGTTCTCGACCGTGCCGGTGAGAGGATTCAGCGCCGAGCCGCCGTGGTGGCCGACATAGGCGATCCAGCGGCCGCGGTTCTCGCGGATCACCGGCTGGTAGGCGCTGCGTCCCTGCAGGTCGTCGTGGCCGAGCAGCGTCATGTTCGAGCTGCTCGCGCCATGCTGCGCCCACGCCGGGCTGCAGGTAGCCGCCAATGCGACAGCTCCCGCGCAAAGACCGATCCTCATCACATTCCCCTCCTCCGAAGGTCGCGAAGGCGGCAATCGTACCCGAAGGCGTGTAGCGAAATGTGGAACACGGCATGCGGCTTGCAGCCAGCCGGGCACTGGCAATGCCAGGCGATCGTCCCTTCATTCTCTGGAGATTCGTAATGGTCAAGACCTTGATAGCGGTTGCAGTCGCCGGGGCCTTTGCGCTGCCCGTGGTTGCGGCTGCGTCGGCGGGCGGCGACAACATCGTTATCGCGCAATCCGGCGGCAGCGGCGCCGACGGTACGATGAAGCAGCCCGGCACTGGCGCCACGGCGGACAGCCGTTTCGAACGCCTCGACAAGAACCACGACGGCTTCATCTCGCGCGACGAGGCGAAGGACGCGGCCGAGCTCAATACGCGCTTCAGCGAGCTCGACACCAACAACGACGGCAAGCTCTCGCCCGAGGAATACGGCGCGCTGTATGCCGGTACGCGCGGCGCCGCGGGAACAACGGCGGGCACCACCGGCATGGGACGCGCGCCCGGCAAGGGCAGCGGCGATTCCAGCTCGACCGGCGCCAACACGAAGTAACGGCCGCTTTCACCGGAGATCAACCATGCTTCACTTCACGCGGACACTCGCCTCCCTCGGGCTGGTCGTAGTAGTAACTTCGGCCACCGGGGCAGTCGCGGCGCCGCGCGCCGAGAGCGCCGTGGAATGCGGCATCGCCGCCGACATGGCGGTCGTCGCCCACTCCCTTGCCAAGGAGCAGGTGCAGCGCACCAAGGCCGACACCATCATGGCGCGCATCTACGACGTCGCGCAGTCCGACCGCGGCAAGGAGCTGATGAAGGAGATCCTCGACGCGGCGTACGTCACTAGCGGACCCGCGGCCCAGAACTCGGGCCAGAAATTCGCCGAGGATCTCTTCGCCAGCTGCATGAAGTCGGGAGGCGACATGGATCCGGTCCTCGGGAAAAAACTTTAGGCTAGCGCGGCCTCCAGCGCCGAGAGCAGCGCGCCGAGCTTCGGCGGACTCGCCTCGACGCCGATCTTCACCTGCGCTTCGCGCAGCGCCGCGGAAGCCACCGGCCCGATCGATGCCACCAGCGTGGCGTTGAGCCCCGCCCGCAGCGGCTCTACCTTCCCGAGCTGCTTCGCGACAGCGAACAGGTTGCGCACCTGCTCTGCATTGGTGAACACCGCCGCGTCCATCTCACGGCGCTCGAGCGCGCCGATCAGCTCGGCGAGCGGCTTGGTGTCCTGCGGCAGCGACCAGCGGTAGGTCGGGATCTCCGCCACCTCGGCGCCGCGCGCGGCGAGCGCCTGGTCGAGCTCCGCGTTGACCACGCCATAGCGCTGCACGATGACGCGCGCGGCATGCAGGTCCAGGTCTTCGATCGCGGCAAGCACCTCGTGAGTGGTAAAGGGATCGGCGGCGCTGCGGTCGATGCGCACGCCGCGCGCGCGCAATGCCGCGGTGGGTTTCGGGCCGCGCGCCGCAACGGTGGTCTTCTCGAGCAACGCGAGAAAGCGGACGGTGATACCCAGCCCATCGGTCGCCGCGAACAGCGCGCGCGTGCCGACGCCGGTCTGGAAAATGGCGAGCCTGGCCGGACGCTGCTCCAGCGAGTTGACCAGCTTGGCGATTGCGGCAGCGTCGAGGTCTGGCAATTCGGCGAGCGCCGGCGCATGGAACGGCACGCCGCCGCGCTGCGTGACGAGCTCGGCGAGCTGCTTGCCCAGCCGGGCCTCGAGGACTGCGATGCGCTTGCCCTTCACTTCGCTATGCGGGTATTCGCGAGCGCCAGGCGTTCGGTAACGTTGCGCACCAGAGCGCGCGTCAACTGGAGTTGTGCGCCTAGGCTCATCTTGTCGAGCGCGTCGGGTACAAACTCCGCGAGCAGCATGTCGGTGTGCGACTCGACCGTGGCGTGGCGCGCCTCGCCGCCGGCGATATAGGCCATCTCGCCGACGAACTCGGAGGCGCCTACCATGTTGAGCAACCGTCCGCCGCGCGTCACCTTGGCGTCGCCGCGCGCGAGGAAGAAGAAGCTCGTGCCCTTGTCCTTCTCGCGCACAATCTGCCTGCCCTTCGGCACGCGCGACCATTTGCCGGCGCGCGCCAGCTCCCAGACGTCGGCGTCCGCGAGCGTCGCGAGCATCGGCACGCTCTTCAGCACCACGTACTTCTCGCTGTCAGGAATCGCGCCCGGCGGCAGCACGCTCTGGCCGACCTTCGACAGCTCGAGCGCGAAGTCCGCCCAGGTGGCATAGCGCTGCGCCGGCGTCTTCATCATCGCTTTCAGGACCACCGCGTCGAGCGACTTGGGCAGGTCGGTGCGCGCCTCCGAGGGCGGCAGCGCGTCGTACTTGATGATCTTCTCGAGCAGGATCTCGAGCTTCTCGGCGATGAACGGCTTCTTGCCGACCAGCAGCTCGTAGAGCACCACGCCCATCGAGTACATGTCGGTATGGAAGTTGAGTTCCTTGCCCTGGATCTGCTCGGGCGACATGTAATAGGGCGAGCCCATCTGCGCGGTCTGCACCACCTGGCTCTTCTTGAGGATCGCGGCGCCGAAGTCGGCGATCTTCACCTCGGTGCCCGAGGCCATCATGATGTTCGCCGGCTTGATGTCCCGGTGCACGATGCCTTCCTTGGCCGCGTACTCGAGGGCGCCGCAGCACTTGAAGCCGATCTGCAGCACGTCGGCCACCGGCAGCAGCTTGTCGGGCGTGGCGTGCGCGGCGAGATCGCCGCCGGTGACCAGCTCCATCGCGATGTGGCCCGAGTCCTCGCCGACCACGGCGTCGAGGATCGCGACGATGTGGGGATGGCGCAGCTTCCCGGCGAGCGAGGCCTCGTTGAGCAGCTGGCCGCGGTACACCGTGCCGAACTCGGGATCGCGGAACACCTCCGGCTCGATCGTCTTCAGCGCGACTTCCTTGCCGGTGAACGTATCGCGCGCGAGATAGACCGTTCCGGTCGCGCCCTTGCCCAGGAGCTTCTGGATATCGTATTTGCCGACCTGGAGACTGAGGTCGAGGGTGAAACCGGCTTTGTCGGTCACGTCAATTTGGCGTGTAAGCTTTCAAGGCAATGTACAACAATCCCCGCATCATCGCCTTGTACGACCGCTATGTGCGCGCTCGAGGACTCCCCGTGATGAAATCTTTCGCTTTCGCTCTGGTCGTTTCCCTGCCCGCGTTGGCGCAAGTCACCGTACAGGAATATCCGGTGCCCAAGGGCCACGGCATCCATGACCTGTGGGCGGATGCGGCGCCGAATGGGCCGGTGTGGTTCTCCGCGCAAGGCAGCGGGCACCTCGGGATCCTCGATCCGGCGAGCGGCAAGGTGGAGTTCGTCGCGCTCGCCACGGGAAGAAATTCGGGCTCATCGCCGCACGGCGTGGTCGCGGCCGCCGACGGCGCGCCGTGGCTCACCGACGGCGGCCAGAACGCGATCGTGCGCGTCGATCCCAAGACGCGTGCGGTGAAGGCCTGGAAGCTGCCGGCCGACAGCGGCTACACCAACCTCAACACGGCGATCTTCGATCGCGACGGCATCCACTGGTTCACCGGGCAGAGCGGCATCTACGGGCGCCTCGACCCGAAGAGCGGCGAGATGAAAGTGTTCGACGCGCCCAAGGGCCGCGGACCGTACGGCATCCACGCCACGCCCGACGGCACGGTGTACTACGCCTCGCTCGCCGGATCCTATGTCGGGAAAATAAATCCGGACGGCAGCACTACGGTGATCGAGCCGCCGACGCGGCGGCAGGGCGCGCGGCGCGTGTGGTCCGACTCCAAGGGAAATGTCTGGGTCGCGGAATGGAACTCGGGGAATCTCAGCCGCTACCAGCCCGCGACCGGCAAGTGGTCGGCGTGGCGCGCGCCGGGCGACGAGCCGCGCGTGTATGCGGTGTATGTCGATCCGACCGACAAGGTGTGGGTGTCGGAGTGGAGCGCGCAGGCGATGCTGCGCTTCGATCCGGCGACGCAGAAATTCGAGAGCTTCCGCTCGTCGAGCCGCACGGCGAACGTGCGCCAGATCCATGGCCGTCCGGGCGAGGTGTGGACGCCGGAATCGGCCGCCGACAAGCTGGTGGTGTACCGCTATAAATGAAAACGGCGCTCCAGCCGCTGCGGCCAGTTTCTGCCTGGCCGCAGCGGCGAGCGCCTCCCGTCCCCTTGGGTCCTGCTAAATCAGCTCAGTTTTCAGTGGAGTGAGCGCGCGAAGGTTCGGCCGCGCAGGAAGTCATACGCGTGCGGCTGGTCCTTCACTAGGTCCGAGATCGCGAGCGTGATCTCGTCGTAGATTTCGTCGTATTGCGAGTCGAGCTTCGGAAACACGCCGATTTCGGTGACGAAGAGGTCGGCGTCAGGAATGCGGCTCTGGTCCAGGTCACGCGGCAGCATGGCGCGGTCCTGCACCGAAAAGCCGTGCAGGCTGGGGCAGCGGGCGAACAGTGAGCGGATCTTTGCCGCCACATCGGCCTCGAGCCGCACCAGCAGGGTGTCGGGGAGACCGGGCTTGAACTCGAATGTCTTCATCTGTAGGGCCTTCTCGTAACGCGATGTCGCTACGAATACTACAGACCTGCCGGAAAGCGCGACATCGGGGAATTCCCGAGCGCACTACAGCGGAAACCCGAGAACGAGAATTGCTACACGAATGTGAAAACCGCTACAGCAAAAGCTTAGTGCAGCGTCCTTGCGAAGGTGCGCCCGCGGAGGAGTTCCGAAGCGTCCGGTTCTTCCTCGAGGAGCTCTGCAAGCGTCCTGGCGATGTCCTGGAAGATCTCGCCGTACTGCTGCGCGGAGAGCCGCGGCGCGATGCCGACGTCGGAGACGAAGAGTTCGTCGTTCTCGCTGCGCACCGAAAATCCGCAGAGCTCCGGGCAGCGCTCGAAGAGCGACTCCACCTGTTGATCAAGCTGCGATTGGATTCTCATGGCTCTACCCTATTCCCCCGAGGTTGCGCGAGCCCTTCGCGTACCCGGGCCCGGCCGGGCTACGCTCCCTTTCTACAATGCCGTCGTGATGGCGCGACATCAGTCCAAGCTAAGCAGGCAGCGCTTACCCGTCGCTTACGGATTGCCCACTTGTGGCTTATCTTTACGATCCTTTTCCGGGAGGGGATGGCAAATGGGCAAATTCCTCATAACTCCGCACTTCCGACTCCATGAATGGGTCGCCGAAGACAAGGGGTATTTCAAGGCCGAGGGGCTGGATTACGAGTTCCGCGCCGCCTTCAAAGGCCAGGACTTGGCGAAGGCGCACGCCACGCCGAATAAGGTCGGCGCCTATCAGAACATCGAGGCCGGGCGCGACACCAACGTGAGCTGCGCCTGCCACTGGACGGTGAACGTCGCCGCCTCGAAGGGTCACGGCAAGATGTACGCGGACGCGTACTCGGTATCGCCGGCCGCGGTGTTCGTGCCACCGGAATCGCCGATCCGCACCCCGGCCGACCTGCGCGGCGTGCCGATCTCCGTCGGCCACCAATCGGGCAGCCACTACTCGACCATCCAGGCGCTCGAGCAGTACCTGCCGGCTTCCGACATCGATCTCTCCTTCGCCGACGGCATCCTCTTTTCCCGCCTGGAGAAACTGGTCGATCGCCAGGTGCCGGCGGCCTCGCTCTTCTCGGGGCCTTACTACTTCCTCGAGCAGCTCGGCTTCCGCAAAGTCATCGACACCACTTTCATGATGGCGGCGATGCTGAACAATGATCCCGATCCGGAGGACGTCAAGAAGTACTACCGCGCGCTACGCAAGGCGCAGCGCGACATCGACCTGCGCCCGGAGCTGCATACGCATCACTACCGCAAGGAATTCCCCGCGCGCTTCGTCGACCAGATGGACACCCGCCGCTGGGGACCGGGCGAGCGCATCGTGTTCGAGCCCTACACGAAGGAAGTGTTCGAGGAATCCTTCAAGTGGATCCGCGAGCACCACATCTTCGACGGCCAGGAGATGGGCGCTGGCAAATACGAGGAAGCCTGCGTTTCGCTAGCCCGGTAGTCTTGGCTATTCGACGCCACCGGCAGCGAGCGCGGCTTTGGCTTGCGGCATAGCGAGGAAGCGCAGGAGTGCCGTGGCGCTCTCGCCATTCGCGGCATCGCGCATCGCTGACGCCACATAGACGTTGCGCTGCTGCACCTCGGACGGCAGCGGCGCGACCAAGTGCACGCCCTTCTTCGTGTACATCGTGATCTCTGGCAGCGGCCCGAACCCGATATCGCGCCGCTCGCTCTTGATCAGGTGCTCCATGACCTGCGCCGCGCTGTCGTAGCGCACGGTCTTGCGCTCGATGTCGCCGTAGACGCCGATCTTCTTCAGCATGCTCTCGATGTACTGGCCGCCGGTGGCGCGATTGAACACGACCGCATCGGCCGCGAGCAGCGCGCGCTTCATCGCGTCGACGCTTGAGACGTCCGGCAGCGGCGCGCCGGCGCGCACGGCGATGCCCTGCCCCACGCTGCCGAGCATCACGCGTTCGGGTCCCACGCGACCCTCCTTCGCGAAGGCGTCCATCACCGCCGGCGGCACGACGACGATGTCGAACTTGTCGCCCTTCGTGATGCGCTCCCGGACTTGCGGCGCCGTGTTGAAGGAAACCGTGGCGCGGTTGCCCGTCTCCTCCTCGAACTGTGCGAGCGCCGCGGCAAGCCCCGGCTCCACCGCCCCGGCGCTTAGGACCGTGACGTCTTTGCCTGCGGGCGCGTGCGCGCATCCGGCGATGGCGAGGCACAGCAAAGCGATACGCCAGGTCATGTTTCCTCCTTTATTGCGGCACGAAGCCGATGTCCTTCACCAGCTTGCCGTACTTCGCATAGTCGCTTCTTAGCAGCTCGCCGAAGTATTCCGGCGACTCGCCGACGATGATCAACCCGGCATTCACCAGCTTGTCGCCCACCTCGGGCTCGCGCATCGCGCGGTTGATCTCGGCGTTCAGCCTGAGCACCACCTCCCGCGGCGTCGCCGCCGGGGCCGCATAGCCGAACCAGCCGCCGGACTCGTAGCCCGGCACGTCCTCGGCCGCGGCCGGTGTTTCGGGCCACAGGACCGCGCGCGTCTTGCCGGTGGTCGCGAGAAGGCGCAGGCGGCCGGACTTGATGTGCGGCGTCATGCCGGTGATGCCATCGATGCCCGCCTGCACCTGGCCGCCCATGATGTCGGTGGCGATCGCCGCCGAGCCCTTGTACGGAATGTGCGTGTAGGTGAAGCCGCCCATAGTGCGCAGGTGCTCGAACGCGAGATGCGGGAAGCCGCCCTCGCCGTTGGTAGCGACGGTGAGCTTGCCCGGGTTCGCCTTGGCGTACACCACCATCTCACCGATGGTCTTGAACGGCGCGCCCGGGTTGGCGACGATCGCCAGGTAGTTGGTCGTGCTCACCGCGATCGGCGCGAAGTCCTTCAGCGGATCGTAGGGAACGTTCTTGCTCGTGTGCGGCAGCACCACCATGTTGCCGCCCTGCACGCAGGCGATGGTGTAGCCGTCGGCGGGCGATTTGGCGACGTAATCGAGGCCGAGCATGCCGCTTGCGCCGGGCCGGTTCTCGACGATCACCTGCTGGCCGAGGCGCTCGGCCATCTTCGGCGCGATCAGGCGCGACATGATGTCGGTGGTATTGCCCGGCGGAAACGGGATCACGATGCGGATCGGCTTCGCCGGATAGTTCTGCGCCTGCGCCATCGCGCACATTCCGAGCGTCAGCGCTGCCAGGATGGACCTTAGCATGCGAGCCTCCTAGTTCATCGGAATGACGGGCAGCAGCACGAAAGGCTGGCGCTCGAAATGCAGCGTCACCTTCCCGCCGAAGATCTTCGGCGGCCGGTCGGTCTCGTCATCGTGCGTGAACGGGCCGCAGCCCTTCATCGGGTTCTTCATGTTGGAAAGGCTCGCCGCCGGCTCGTCGTGCTCGTAGTCGCGCCCGCGGATACTGAGCGCGATGCGATAGCCCGCCGGCACCACGATGCAGGTCGGCCAGATCTCGATGTCGAGCTCGACCGGCTCGCCGGGCTTGAGCGGCTGCTTCTCATCGTGCGTGTGGTAGGGCCGATAGGGCCGCGAGCGCTCCCGGTCCAATTTCCTGTGGGATGCGCGCAGCCAGCCCTGGCCGACCGGCGTCTTCGGATCGAGCGCGCCCTGGAACAGCACCTCTTTGCCATCCGGCGCGAAGACGCGCAGCACGACGAAGAGATCCGCGTCCGCGGTTGCCGACGAGACGAAGAGCTTGAGCGCCGAGGGGCCGGTGAGCTCCATCTCCGCGCGCAGCGGCGGGGTCGAGAAGGTCAGTCCGTCACCCATCGGGTCGTAGCTCAGCGTACCGGCGGAGCTCGGTGCGTCGCGCGAAAGCTGCATGCCCTTCGGATCGAGGTAGTGCGGCGTCCATTTGGTGCGCGCGAGCGGCCACTCGTTCTCCGAGCGCATCACGAAGCGCTCGCCGGGCGAGCGCACGTTCAAGAGCACGCGCGACTGCCGGTCCCAGCCGTTGTCCTTGCCCTTCAGGAAATGGTCGAAGAAATCGAGCTGCAGCAGGCGCCCGTAGTCGGTATAGAACGGCGCCCAGTGGGAGCCGCCATGGACCTCGAGCCACTTTTGCTTCGAGGCGGCGCCGACGAAGCCTTCGAAATTGCCGCGCGTGTGCAGGCCCTGCCCGCCCCAGTTGGCCGCCGTGAGCAGCGGGATGCTGACCCTCGAGAGGTCGGCGCTGCGCTCGCGGTAGTAGGTATCGTCCATCTCGCGCGACAGGAACGCCTGCCACATGTCTTCCCGGTTTTTGGCGAGCTCGGCCTCGCCCAGCGTCTCGGGGCCGCAGGCCAGCTCGCCGGTGCTCGGGTTCTTCTTGCCGCGCTCGCCGACGCCGTGCTGCACCGTCTTCACCTGCATGTCCTGCCAGTTCTTGCGGAAGCTGCAGATGATGCCGCCGTGGCGCGCGCTCTCGCGGTAGGCGTCGTTCCAGCCCTCCCAGGCGCAAATCGCCGCGAGGTGCGGCGGCTTGGCGGCGGCGGCGCGCCACTGGTTGCTCGCGTAGTACGAGATGCCATTCATGCCGACCTTGCCGCTGCACCAGGGCTGCGCAGCAGTCCATTCGGTGCATTCGTAGATGTCGCGCGTCTCGCGCGCGTTGTTGTGCGCGAGATAGCCGGGCGAGCGGCCGGCGCCGCGCGAATCGACGCGCACGCAGACGTAGCCCTCGGGCACCCATTTCTCGGGATCGACCACTTCCCAGTTCTGGTAGCGGTTGGAGGAGCCGGCGAGCGCGTCGGGATGCTCGCGCGCCATGATTTCCCACGCGGTCTTGTAGCCCTCCTGGAACGCAAGCCCCTTGCCGTACGGACCGTAGCTCAGGATGGCCGGATGTTTGCCCTCGTCGGGGCGGAAGACGTCGGCACGCAGCACGACGCCGTCGTCCATGCGGATGGGCACGTCCCAGTCGATCTTCATGGCGCGGGCATTTTAGCCTCGCGCAATTCGGGGTCCGTCCCCGATTTCGCTTTTCAGTGCAGCGTGCGAACGAACGTGCGACCGCGCAGCACGTCCTTGGCGCTCGGCCGCTCGAACAGGAAGTCGAGCAGCGCCACGGCGATCTCGTTGTAGATCGCCTCGCACTGCTCGGCATTGATGAACGGATACACGCCGATGTCGGTCACGACCAGCTCCTTCTCGAGCGCGAGGGAGCGCAGCTCCTCGGGCAACGCGGAGGAGTCCTGGATCGTAAAACCGTGCAGCTGCGGGCAGCGGTCGAAGATGGTCTCGAGCCGCAGCGCGAGGTCTTCCTCGATCGGGGGGGTGTCCGCGTTAAGGCTTCCTAGCTGGGCGGGTTTCATGTCCCCCATGCCGCAAGGCCCGTGCCTGCCAGGGATCAATGCAGGTAGCGGACGAAGGTTTTGCCGGGCAGCAAATCCCTGGCCTCGGGCCAGGACGACACCGCGGCCGCGATGGCCGCGGCAATGGCGGCATACACCTCGTCGTACTGCAGCTTGCCCAGGCGCGGCGCGAGCGCGATCTCGAAGATGAAAAGCTCGCCGTCGAGCTTCGTCGGGTCGACGTGATCGGGCAGGCCCGAGCGATCGCGCACGCTGAACCGGAACAGCTCCGGACAGCGCGTGAACACCGCCTCCATCCGCGCGAGTACCCGCGCTTCGATGCTCGGCATGGAACTCCCTCCCGCGCCAACTATACTTCGTGAATGGAGCATGGCAACGCTTTCCTGCTGCAGGCCGCGGTCTATTTCGCAGCCGCGGTGATCGCGGTAATGGCGGCGCACAAGCTCGGGCTGGGCTCGGTCGCGGGCTATCTGCTCGCCGGCATCGCCATCGGCCCGTGGGGCTTCAAGCTGGTGCAGCAGCCCGAGGCGATCCGCGCGTTTGCCGAGCTCGGCGTGGTGTTCCTGCTGTTCGTCATCGGCCTGGAGCTCGAGCCGCATCGCCTCTGGAACATGCGCACGCGGCTCGTCGGCCTCGGCCTGTCCCAGGTGCTCGGCTCGATCGTGCTGATCGCCGGTGTCGCGCTTCTTTTCGGCATCGACATGCGCGTCGCGCTGGTCGCCGGCATGGCGCTCTCGCTCTCCTCCACTGCGCTCGCCCTGCAGCCGCTGAACGAGCGCGGCGCGCTCGGCACGCAGGGCGGGCAGGCGACCTTCGCCATTTTGTTGTTCCAAGACCTCGCGGTGATCCCGATGCTCGCGGCGCTGCCGCTGCTCGGCGAATCGGGCGGCTGGTCCGGTTTTTCCTGGCAGGGCGTGGTTTTTGCTGTCGCGGTGGTCGTCGGCACGCTGGTGCTGGGCCACTTCATCGCGCGGCCGATCTTCCGGCACATCGCGCGTACCCGGCTGCGGGAAATTTTTACCGCGTTTGCGCTGCTCCTCGTGCTGGGCATCGCGCTGCTTTTCGAAATGGCGGGCTTGTCGATGGCGCTGGGCGCTTTCCTTGCCGGCGTGCTGCTGGCCGAATCGGAATACCGCCACGAGATCGAAGCGGCGATCGATCCGTTCAAAGGGCTGCTGCTGGGACTGTTCTTCATCTCGGTGGGCATGAGCGCCAACTTCTCCGTGCTGCTCGCGCGCCCCTGGGTCGTGGTCGGCCTGATCGTCGGCCTGTTCATCCTCAAGAGCGCGGTGCTGTGGCTCATCGCCCGGCGCGCGCGTTTGCCCGTGAGCGAGCGGCCGCTTTTCATCCTGCTCCTCGCCCAGGGCGGCGAATTCGCCTTCGTCATCCTCGGCCTCGCCGCGCTGAACGGCGCGATCCCCGAGCAGACCGCGCAGGCGATCACGCTCGCCGTTGCGCTGTCCATGATCGCGACGCCGTTCCTCCTCATAGTGCACGATCGCGTGATCGCGCCGCGCTTCGCCGATCCCGCTTCTCCCACGGGGCGCGCGCCCGACCAGCCCGAGCCGGGCAAGGTGATCGTCGCGGGGCTCGGGCGCGTCGGCCAGGTCGTGGCGCGACTCCTCAACGCGAGCGGCTATCACCCGACCGTGCTCGACGACGACCCGGACCATGTCGAGCAGTCGCGCGAGTTCGGCTTTCGCGTGTTCTACGGCGATGCCACGCGGCTGGATCTCCTGCACGCGGCAGGCGCAGACACGGCCGATCTGCTGATCATCGCGCTCGACGACCGCGAGGCGATCACGCGCCTCGCCAGCATCGCGCGCACGCACTTCCCACGCCTGCGCCTGATCGCGCGCGCCCATGACATGCGCCACCTGTTCGAGCTACGCGACCTCGGCGTCGAGATGGTCGAGCGCGAGACCTGGCTCTCGGCGCTCAAGCTCGGCGAGACCGCGCTCGCCGTCACTACCCAGGACCCGGAGCGCGCGCAGCGCGCCGCGCGCGCCTTCGCCGAGCACGACCACGTGGTGCAGGCCAAGCTCTACGCGGTGCACAAGAGCGAGCCGGATGCGCACGTCATCGTCTCGAACGAGCTGCGCGACCAGCTGAAACGCACGCTGGCCGAGGACGAGTCCGAAGTTAGGGGTAAACTCGCGCCATGAGCGCTCCCGCCCATCCACCGCCCGCCGGCAAACCCGGCGCCGCCGCCCCGGCCAAGGATCCGTACGTCGATATGGCGGAGCGGATTTACGTCAATCTGGCCGCGCGCGTCTACGGCACGCTCTCGGGCACCGAGCAGAAGAAGCCCGACCCGAAAGCGCTCGCCGCATTCTGCTTCAAGCTGGTCGACGCCTTCGAGCAGGCCAGCAACGAAACGCCACGCCGGCTCGCCGAGATCGAGGCGCGCAACAAGGCGGCGGTCAAGCTCGACGAGATCGACATGTCGAGCATGTTCAAGCCCGCCGCCAAGCCCTGACTTTCGTACTGGTTCACGGCGCCTGGGGCGGCAGCTGGATGTGGCAGCGCGTCGCGCAGGTGCTGCGCGCGGCCGGCCACGAGGTCTTCACCCCTTCCCTCACCGGCGTCGGCGAGCGCCGGCATCTCGCCTCGCCCGCCACCGATCTCGCCACGCATACTGCCGACGTGCTGGGCGTGATCCAGTACGAGCAGCTGAAAGACATCGTGCTGGTGGGACACAGCTACGGCGGCATGGTGGTGACCGGCGTCGCCGACCGTTTGCCGAAGGCCATCGGCACGCTGGTCTACCTCGATGCGTTCGTGCCGCAGCACGGCCAGGCGCTGGTCGACCTCGTGCGACCCGAGGTGCGCGCGCATTTTCCGGCCGGCGCTTCGCACCTGCCACCCTTGCCGCCCCAAGCGCAGGGCATGACCGATGCTGCGCAGATCGCCTGGCTCGAGGGGCGGCGCGATCCCCAGCCGATCAAGACCTTCACCCAGCCGCTCGCGCTCGAAGGCAACTACCGCGGCCGGCGCGCCTATGTTTTCTGCAGCGGCTATTCACCGACCAGCTTTGCGCCGTTCGCCGAGCGCGCGCGAAACGACCCGGCGTGGCGCTACCACGAGCTGCCGACGCACCACTATCCCCATGTCTCGATGCCGCGCGAAACCGCCGGCGTGCTGCTGAACTACGCATAGGAGAATGCCGATGAAACGCCTGTTTGCCATCGCGCTGCTCACCCTGGCCGCATGTGTCACCCCGGTGACCAAGGAAGAGATGGCGACCGCCGATTACGGCCCGGCGCCGGTCAACTATCAGGACGAGATCAAGAGCTACCTGAGCCTGCGGCTCACCGATCCGAAGGCTGCGATCGTCGAATTCCGTGCCGGCCCGAAGCAGCTCTACAACCGCGGCACACCAGTGCGCGGCGAGCAGTACGGCTGGGGCGTGTGCGTCTGGGTGAACGACAAGAACAAGGCAGGCGCCTACGACGGCTTCTATCCGATGAGCTTCATCCTGAGGAACGAGAAGATCGTCGCGGTCAACGGCGGCCCCGACGACGCCAACATCATCGGCTCGCGCTACGCGCGCGAGCAGTGCGAGCGCCTGGGCGCGCCGTTCAAGCAGTAATCAGGGCTTGCCGACGAAGTCCTGCTTGCCGACCTCGACGCCGTTGTGGCGCAGGATGTTGTACGCCGTGGTGAGGTGGAAGTAGAAGTTCGGGTAGGCGAAGCCCAGGAGATATTGCATTCCCTTGAAGCGGCGCTCGCCGCTTCGCATCGGCAGCACGATCTCCTTGTCGTCGCTGCCGTCGATCTTGCCGGCGCTAACCGACTCGATGAAGTCCAGCGTCTTCGCGATGCGCGCCTTCAGCTCGCCGAAGGTCTGCTCGGTGTCCTCGTGCTTCGGGCTCTCGGCGCCCGCCAGGCGCGCCACCGCGCCCTTGGCGGTATCGCACGCGATCTGCACCTGGCGCGTGAAGGGATACATATCGGGGAACAGGCGCGCGCTGGTGATCGCGACCGGCTCGATTTTTTTCGCTGCGCAATGCGCCTCGGCCTTGTCGATCAGCGTCGAAAGGTTTCGCAGCATGGCCGCGAAGCGCGGCGTCGAAGCCTGATACATTGAGATGGGCATGGGGGAGATTTCCAAAAAGCGGGAAGCGCATTCTAAGCGGTTGTTCTACGGCTGGTACATGGTCGCCGCGGGCTCGGCGATGCAGTTCCTGCAGGCCGGCCTGATGACGCAGTCGTTCGGCGCCTACGTCGCGGTGCTGCAGGCCGAGCGCGGCTGGAGCAAGACCGCGCTCTCCGGGGCGGCGGCGCTGCAGCAGATGGAAGCGGCGATCCTCGGGCCGCTGCTGGGCTGGTTCATCGATCGCTTCGGCCCCCAGGGCATGATCCGCGTCGGCGTGGTCGTCTTCGGACTGGGGCTGATGCTGCTCAGCCAGACCGACACGCTGGGCATGTTCTACGCCGCGTTTCTCGTGGTCGCGCTGGGCTCGAGCCTGTGCGGCTTCTTCCCGGTCAACATCGCGCTCATCAACTGGTTCGAGCGCTGGCGCGCGCGGGCGCTGTCGTCGCTGTCGATCGGGCTCGCGCTCGGCGGCATCTCGGTACCGCTGGTGGCGTGGTCGCTGCAGACCTACGGCTGGCGAGCGACCTCGTTCGCTTCCGGCGTGATCGCGATCGTCGTCGGTCTGCCGCTCGCGATGCTGATCAAGCGCCGGCCGGAAGACCACGGCCTGACGGTGGACGGCCTGCCGCCGAAGACGCCAGAGACCACACAGCAGATCCGCGCGCTGACCCTGGAGCGCGACTTCACCGCGCGCGAGGCGCTGCGCACGCCCGCGTTCTGGCTGCTCTCGCTCGGCCATGGCTTCGCTCTCCTCGTGGTGCACGCCGTGAGCGTGCACTCGATCACCCACATGAACCAGGACCTCGGCTACACGGTCGAGCAGGCGGCGCTGGTCTATACGCTGCTTACGCTCTCCCAGATCGGCGGCGTCGGCATCGGCTGGGTGATCGGCGATCGCTACAAGAAGCGCCTGATTGCCGCCGCGTGCATGCTGATGCACATGACCGGCCTGCTGCTCCTCACTTACGCGGTGAACGTCGCCATGGTGCTCGCGTTCGCGGTGCTGCATGGCGCCGCCTGGGGGCTGCGCGGGCCGTTCATGCAGGCGATCCGCGCCGACTACTTCGGCCGCAGCGCCATCGGCATGATCCTGGGACTCTCGATGATGATCGTGGTGATCGGCCAGGTGGGCGGCCCGATGATCGCCGGCATCCTCGCCGACCTCACCGGCAACTACCGCACCGGCTTCACCATCCTCGCACTGCTGGCGGGACTCGGCTCGCTGTTCTTCATCCTTGCGCGCAAGCCGAAGCGGCCGCTGCGCTAGTCAGTTCTCGGCATGCAGCCAGGCGAGCGCCGCGGCCGCGTCGGAGAACTGGCGCAGCTCGAACCCGCGGCGGCGCGCTTCGCGTTCTTCAAAGGGAAGCGCAGCGTTGCAGCCGATCAGCGCGACGCGTCGATTGCGGTACGCGACCAGCGCGCCGAGAGCGCCCAGGCGATCGACCAACTTGCTCACTTCGCTTCGCATCCACGCAGGCTAGGCCCACCTCGCCCGCGCCGCTGTCAGAAACTGCCAGTTTTAACGCTCGTTCAAAAAAAAGGCTAATGCTCTCGCCTCGATGCTCTGGCGCGGCGGCGCGCCGGGCGGCGTGGTCGGATCCTGGAAGGAAGTGTGCGGCGTGAAGCGCGCGCGGCCGTCCTTCGCCGAGTCGTAGACCTTGAAGACGATCGCCTCATCGCGCTGCATCCGCGGGAAGTAGAACCAGCGATGCGCCGGGTTGTATTTCAGCCGGTAAGTTTGCCCCACCCGGTTCGGGTAGCGACGCTCGGCGATCAGCAAGTCGTCGGGCGCGACCGTGCGCGCGTCGGCCATCGCCAGCGGATTGGAGCGGATCGGGTCAACGATTGCCCGCCATACCTGGATGATGGCGAAGCGCCGCTCCAGCAGCCGCTCGGCCTCCTCGCCCATCAGGTCGCGCACGCGCTGCGGGCCCGACCACTCGGTATAGTCGTTGTGCGCGGAGAGCACCGGCTCGCGCACCAGCTTCGCTTCGCGCTCGGCCTCGTTGCCGGAGCGCAGCGTGTGATCGAACACCACTACCCGGCTTGCGCCGGCGATGCGCCGCACCAGCGCCTCCACCTCGGGGTAATAGACGCGTTTCAGCTCCTCGACGTCAAAAAAGTCACGCACCGCCGTGCGGTGCTCCACCAGGACGAAGCCGTTCTTGTCGAGCGCCAGCTCGCGCGCCTCGCGGCCGTTGGCGATGTCGACGCGATGCGGCTCCTCGGCACCGCTGGTCCGGCGCCGGATGTTGTTCGGCCCGAAGGTCTCGTTGACCAGCTTCTCGCCGGTGTCGCGCGTGTAGGTGATTTCCGCTTCCATGCCGGCATTCTAGAATGGCCCAAACCGCAGGGAGGATCTGGATGCATAACCGCCGCGAGTTTCTTCGCCTGACCGCGCTTGGCGCAGTGTGGCCGGCGTCGCTCGCCTGGGGCCAGAAGGCAGCGAAGAAGCCCGAAGGCATCCTGGTCAACGACCTGCACGGGCAGCTCAGCGCCACGCTGGTCAACCGCATCGTGCAGCCCGATACGCTCGACGGCATACGCGGGGCGCTCAAGCTCGCCCAGACCGAGAACCGCGCGTTGTGCATTGCCGGCGGGCGCCATGCCATGGGCTCGCAGGCCTTCGCGGCCGATGGCGTGCTGGTCGATACGCGCAAGCTGGCGAAAGTCATCGCCTTCGACACCGAGCGCGGGCTGATCGAGGTCGAATCCGGCATGCAGTGGCCGGGGCTGCTGGAAGCGCTGCGCACGCTGCAGCCCGTTGAGCAGCGCTGGACGTTCAACCAGAAGCAGACCGGCGCCGATCGCCTCTCGATGGGCGGCTGCCTTGCGGCCAACATCCACGGGCGCGGGCTCACGCTGCCGCCCTTCATCTCCGATGTCGAGTCGTTCAAGCTGCTCGACGCGCGCGGCCGCCTGCTCAACTGCAGCCGGACCGAGAACACCGAGCTCTTTACCCTTGCGGTCGGCGGCTACGGGCTGTTCGGCTTCGTCTACTCGGTGACGCTGCGCCTGGTGCCCCGGCGGAAGCTGGAGCGCGTGGTCGAAGTGCGCACCATCGACGGCCTCGCCTCGGCCTTCGGCGATCGCATCCGCGACGGCTTTGTCTATGGCGACTTCCAGTATTCGATCGATGAGAAGTCGCCCGACTTCCTGCGCCGCGGCGTGTTCTCCTGCTACCGCCCGGTGGCCGACGAGCGCGAGATTCCCGCCAAGCAGCGCGAGCTCGGCGAAGCCGACTGGACCCAGCTCCTCTACCTCGCGCATGCCGACAAGTCGGCCGCCTTCAAGCGCTACGCCGACTACTACCTCGCCACCAGCGGCCAGCTCTACTGGTCCGACGAGCACCAGATGAGCTTCTACCCGGACAACTATCACCGCGAGATCGACCGGCGCACCAGCGCGCCGAACCGCGCTACCGAGGTGATCACCGAGATCTACTGCGACCGCGACTCGCTCGAGGCCTTCATGGCCGAGGTGCGCGCCTATGCGCTGCGCGAGCGCACCCAGATCATCTACGGCACGGTGCGCCTGATCGAGCAGGATCGCGAGAGCTTCCTGCCCTGGGCGCGCCGGCCCTATGCGTGCGTCATCTTCAACCTGCACGTCGAGCGCACCAGCACCGGCCTGATCCGCGCCGCGGACGCGTTCCGCGCGCTGATCGACATCGGCCTGCGCCACGGCGGCAGCTACTACCTCACCTACCATCGCTACGCGGTGCGCCGCCAGGTCGAGGCCTGCTATCCGCAATTCGCCGAGTTCCTCAAGCTCAAGCACAAGTACGATCCGACGGAGCTGTTCCAGAGCGACTGGTACCGGCATTACAAGAAAATGTTCTTCGGCTGATTGCGCGCCGACCGGCCGAGCTCCACTGCCAGGCTGATCGCCGCCGCGACGGTCTTCCTCTCCCGCGACCGCCGCTTCGCGCACCTCGTCCCCGCCGGCGCTCCCGAGATTTGCGCCCGCTGTCTGACTCCCTTCTGGGTCAATGTCACGCGCATGCGCTGGCTGCCGCGAGCCGCCGAGCGCGCCACCATCCCCGGGCTGATGCTCCATTTCATGCTGCGCAAGCGCTGGATCGAGGAAGCGGTGCGCGGCGCGCTCGATCGCGG
>Ga0209647_1001225_pt1 | contig 22298 bp, 18 predicted proteins | sample GraSoi_2013_60cm_FD_185827 | JGI IMG/M metagenome (GOLD analysis project Ga0209647, IMG submission 185827) | Grasslands soil microbial communities from the Angelo Coastal Reserve, California, USA - Sample 9_17_2013_60cm (SPAdes) (version 2) | ecosystem: Environmental > Terrestrial > Soil >... | reverse complement strand
GGTCTACAGCCGCCTCGAACCTCTGGCTCCCGCTCGGCTACTCATGTACCGCAGTGGCGACGTACTGACCCGCCTTGTTGCAGACGTCGAGGAATTACAAAACGTTTACCTGCGCGTGGTTTCACCTTTCATTGTCGCCGTTCTGATTGCCATCCTCACGTTCGGCCTGTTCACCATGTTCAGCCCTGTGCTGGCCTGGGTGGCGCTGGCGTTTCTTGTCGCCGCCGGCCTCGGCGTACCACTCCTGGCCAACGCTCTCGCTCGCGGATTAGGGAAACGCCAGCTTGCGCTGCGGGCCGAGCTCAACGCACAGATCGTGGATGGTATCCAGGGCGTACAGGACATCCTGGCGTGTGGGTGTGCGGGCGATCAGCGCCGGATGATCGCTGACCTCGACCGTGCACTTGGACAGGTACAGCGACGGATGGCATACATTACAGGGTTGCAGCAGGCGCTGAACAACCTCCTGGTGAACCTGGCGCTGTGGACCATTCTCATCCTGGCGATACCTCTCGTAGTAACCAAGGCCATTAACGGTGTTTACCTGGCCACGCTCACCCTGGTGATCCTGGCAAGTTTTGAAGCCGTCCAGCCCCTGGCGCAGGCCTTTCAATCGCTCGGCCACTCGCTAGCCGCTGCTGAGAGAGTGTTTGAGGTGGTAGACGCCGCTCCCCAGGTGCAAGAATGCGCTACTCCTCTGCCTGCGCCGAGTGAGTATGCGCCAGCTGGGCATATGCTGGGGTTCGACCAGGTGCACTTCGCCTATCCGACTGCCGCAGGCGAGGTACTGGATGGGGTCACCTTTCGCATGCATCCTGGCAGCCGGACGGCAGTTGTTGGCCCCAGCGGATCGGGCAAGACGACCATAGCCAGGCTGGCCCTGCGCTTCTGGGACCCTACGCACGGCACCATTCGCCTGGATGGCCAGGATATTCGGAGGTATGGGCTCAGCGATCTGCGTAGCCTCATCGGTGTCGTTGCCCAGGATACGTACCTCTTCAACGGCACGATACGCGGTAACCTGTTGCTGGCACGACCTGGCGCCAGCGACAGCGAGATCCAGCAGGCCCTGGAGCAGGCGCAACTCGCCGGGTTCATCGAGCAACTCCCCGATGGCCTGGAGACATGGATAGGCGAGCAGGGACTGCGACTCTCCGGGGGGGAACGGCAGCGTCTCGCCATTGCGCGGGTGCTGCTCAAGGATGCCCCATTGCTCATCCTGGATGAGGCAACCGCCAACCTGGACCCACTGACAGAGCAAGCGGTACTTGATGCGCTCGATATGCTGATGCAGGGGCGAACGACGTTGATGATGACCCATCGCCTCGTCGCGATGGAGCGGATGGATGAGATTCTGGTACTTGATCAGGGTAGAATCAGCCAACGCGGTACCCATGGCCAGCTCTTGATGAGGAATGGGCTCTACCGGAGCATGTTTGAGGTGCAGGACGGAATGCTAGTCTCTCCTGGAGCCATCCAGCGTCAATGGGAAAGGAACAGCACGGAAAGACGGAGGAATCACCTTCATCCTCAGCAGCGAGAGTATGATACGGACAGTTATCCTAGCAGGAAGTAGGTAGCGTATGGACACATCGACACTCTTATCACGCTTACAGTTTGCCTTCACGATCTCCTTTCATTATCTCTTTCCGCAGCTCACCATGGGGCTGGCCCTGCTCATCCTGATCCTCAAAACGCTGTACCTGTGGCGCAAGGACGAGCGCTACAACACAGGCGCACGCTTCTGGGCCAGAATCTTCGCCGTCACCTTTATTGTAGGCGTCGTGACGGGTATCCCGATGGAGTTTCAGTTCGGCACCAACTGGGCGCGCTTCTCTGTCTTTGCGGGTGATATCATCGCGCAGACCCTGGCTATGGAAGGAGCCTTTGCCTTCTTTATCGAATCGGCCTTCCTCGGGATCTTCTTGTTTGGCGAACGCGCCTTCGGGCAAAAGATACACTGGTTTTCGGCGTTTATGGTGTGGCTGGGAACGTGGGCTTCCGGTGCCTTCATCATTGCCTCCAACGCGTGGATGCAACACCCGGTTGGCTACACGATCACCCCTGGCGGTCGGCTGCATTTATCCAACTACTGGGCGGTGCTGTTCAACTCCTGGATCGTCCCGCAATACCTGCATACTATGAGCGGAGCTGTGCTCACCGGCTCCTTCGCCATGGCCGGCTTGGGTGCCTACTACCTGCTGGTGAAGCAGCACGTCGAGTACGGCCGACTGTTTGTCACCCTGGGGGTGATCGTGGGGCTGATTGCCAGCCTCAACCAGCTCTTCCCGAGTGGTGACCTGGAAGGGCAACAGGTCTCCATCAATCAGCCGGCCAAACTGGCGGCGATGGAGGGGCTCTTTCAAACGCAACAGGGTGCGGGCATCGTCATTATCGGCCAGCCTGATCCAGCGCATGGAACCCTCGACAATGCGCTCATCATCCCGAACGTGCTCAGCTTTCTGACCTACCGCCGCTGGACTGCTGTGGTGAAAGGGCTCGACGCCTTCCCTCCCGCTCAGCGACCAGACTCGATCGCACTGCTCTATTTTAGCTATCACATCATGGTCGGGTTGGGGACCTTTTTCATTGCCATTATGGGGCTAGCGGCGCTCTTGCTCTGGCGGCGCCGGCTCTTCCAGCTGCGTTGGATGCTCTGGATCCTGCTGCTAGCGCTTCCGTTCCCGTTCATCGCGAACACAGCGGGTTGGTTCACGGCCGAACTCGGTCGTCAACCCTGGATTGTCTACGGACTGCTGCAGACGGTCCAGGGGTCAACAACGACGCTCTCGGATGGGAATGTGATCTTTACGCTGATTGGATTCGCAGGTATGTATCTACTGCTGGGCTTGCTCTATGTCGTTTTGATCGTCAACGAAGCGCTACGCGGCCCCATCATTGAGGAAAAGGCTCCGCTAGAGGAAGCGGTTCCACAACAGGCACAGGGATTCATGGACTAAGGCAGAATTGACGAGGAGGAAAACGATGCAGACGTTATGGTTTATCCTGGTGGCGTTCATGCTCACCATGTATGTCGTACTCGACGGCTTTGACCTGGGGGCCGGGGTCATTCACCTGGTTGCAGCCAGGAGTGATCTGGAGCGTCGCACGATTGTGCGCGCGATTGGCCCGGTCTGGGATGGCAACGAAGTCTGGCTCATCGCCGCTGGAGGCACGCTGTTCTTCACCTTTCCCGTCCTGTATGCCTCCAGTTTCAGCGGGTTCTACCTGCCCTTGATCATGGTGCTCTGGTTCTTGATGCTGCGCGGGGTTGCCATTGAACTCCGCTCGCACCTCCAGAATCCGGTGTGGGTCTCCTTCTGGGATGGGCTCTTCTTTCTGGGGAGTGCCCTGCTGGCGTTCTTCTTCGGTGTCGCGCTCGGGAATGTCATCCGGGGTGTGCCGCTGAATAGCACGGGGACCTTCTTCTTGCCCTTGTGGACAGATTTTAACCCGTACAGCTCGAACCCCGGCATCCTGGACTGGTACACGATTCTGATCGGGCTGCTAGCGCTGGCTGCCCTGACGGCTCATGGGGCCAACTATATTGCCGTGAAGACAGAGGGGACGCTCAATGCCCGCTCCCGGCGGATTGCCAGGCTCGCCTGGCTCATCACGATTGTCCTCACGATACCTGGAACCATTCTGACGTTCTCGGTGCAGCCTGCGATACGTGCGAGCTTCAGTATCCGTCCCTGGGAGGTCATCTTCCCTGTAATCGCGCTTGTGGGACTCATCGGCATGGGCTACTTTAATCTCAGGCAACGAGACCTGGCGGCGTTTTTTGCTTCGTGTGCCTACATAGTGGGGCTGCTGGCGAGCGCGGCTATTACCCTGTACCCCATGGTCCTGCCCGCCACCAACCCGGCCAACAGTCTGACGATCTATAACGCCTCAGCATCCCAGTATGCCCAGGCGGTGGGGTTAGTCTGGTGGTTGATTGGCATGGTACTCGCCATCCTCTACTTCATCCTCACCTACCGTCTGTTCCGGGGCAAGGTGCGCGTGACGGAGACGGTAGGCTACTAACGAGACGTGGGTCGGCTGGCATTGCCACGCCAGCACGTGGTCGATGTCTCTTGTAGAGTGGAACACGATGTATGTTCAAAGTGCCCTTGAGAATGGAGCAGTACACGTCTGGTTTCATTGCCTTTTGCGGCTTCTCATGCTATATTGGGTACTACTAGAAAACGTTATTCATGCCGTGCGCGAGCAAAAAGTTGGTACGGCAATAGTCCTACAAGCATTACAGGAGACGCTACAAAAAGTATATGCAAATCTTAGTAATACATGGACCAAACCTCAATATGTTAGGCAAAAGAGATCCGACAAAATACGGGACATTGACGATGACTGATATTAATACACAGCTGCAACTTCTTGCGGTTGAATTAGTCTGCGAACTTGAATTTTTTCAATCAAATCACGAAGGTGCCATCATCGATTTTCTACAGCTAGAGTCATCGCGAGCGGCCGACGGCGTCATTATTAATCCAGGGGCACTTGTGCGCTATGGCTATTGTCTCAGGCAGGCACTCGTTGACCTGGGAAAACCTGCGATTGAAGTACATATGTCTGATATCCACAAAACGGGCATCAATCAATCAGTAAATGTCCTTGAAGACGTACGTATTGACCAGGTAGTCGGGCTGAAGGAGCAAAGCTACTATGAAGCACTCAAAAAGTTAATCAATTATTTAAAGGTACATTAGCGCTATGCAGAAAACAAGTGTATTTTTAAAAGTTACGAAAAGCCAAAATTTGACAGGCGAGGTGCGTATGCCACGGAGTAAAACGCACTCTTTTCGAGCGTTAATCCTGGCGTCGCTCGCTGATGGAACATCATTTGTGAGAAATCCAAAACTCAGTGGCGATTGGCATGAAGCAGTGAAGGCAATGAGAATGTATGGCGCGAAAATTGAGGAAATAGAAAAAAACGTTTTTCGTGTGAAAGGGGTAGGAGGCAGTTTACAAACGCCAGCAGATGTCATCAATGTCAATAATTCTGGTACCATGCTCTTCTTTGTTGCAGGAGTAGCTGCTGCGTGCCCGGGATGGTCGGTTATTACCGGAGATGAATCAATACGGACACTCAGAAAAATCTCAAAAAATTTGTTTGAACCATTTCAAGAATTGGGCGCTGAGATACTATCGACAAAAAATGATGGCATGGCGCCACTTGTGATCAGAGGAAAAGTAAATGGCGGAGTAGCACATATGGATGGTGTTGGCTGTCAACCCGTTTTTAGTGTACTCATTGCATCTGCATTTTCTGAAAAACCGGTTGAAGTGTTTGCAAGAAATCCAGGGGAAAGAGCATATATCGACCTTTTGTTATACTGGTTTCGCAAAGTGGGTTTACAGTATGAAAATGTTGATAACAAACATGAGCATTACAAATTTCCCGGCAATACACCTCCCCGGGCTTTTGATGCGGAAATCCCTTTTGAATGGTCTGCTCCCGCGTATCCTCTGCTGGCGGCTATTCTTACCCCTGATTCAGCCATAACCGTAAGAGGCATGAATTGGGAAGACCCCTATGGAGACAAACAGGTTATTTCTGTTCTACAAAACATGGGTGCCGATATCACCATTGATGGTGATTCTTTAACCGCCAGAACCAGTGAGCTTCATGGCATTGAAGTAGACATGAACGATCTACCGGATCAAGTTCCAACGATAGCAATCGCGGCATGCTTTGCAAAAGGAAAAACCACCATCAAAAATGCATTGACTGCGCGCTGGAAAGAATGCGACAGGATTGCTGCGGTATGTAGAGAGCTGTCTAAGATGGGTGCTAAAGTCATTGAAAAAGAGGATGGGCTTATTATCGGCCAGGATGGAACATGGAAATTAAAAGCTGCACACATCGATGGGTATTATGATCACCGGATGGTATTATCGTTGGCTATTGCAGCTATGCAAGTAGAAGGAGAAACCATCATTTCTGATGCGGACATGGTAGTGAAATCTTTTGAAAATTTCATCCCAGACATGATAAAAGTTGGAGCAAATTTTGAGGTAGTGGAAGCAAGGTTATGAGAATTATTCTCGTTGGTATGAAAGGTTGTGGAAAAACAACGCTAGGGACATTATTGGCAGAGAAGTTGCAAATACCATTTATTGACTCCGATGCTTCTATTGAAAAAATGCACGAACAGGAGAGGGGCGAAGCTATTCCTTTCCGCGAGATCTTTAAGAAATATGGAGAACAGTATTTTAGTGCTTTGGATGCGAAAACTTTAAAGCATTTTGCGAAAGAATCTGGGAATACGGACTTTGTCTTCGCATGTGGAGGACGAACCCCTCTACAGGAGGAAAATCAGGAAATTTTATCCGGACTTGGGAAAGTCATTTTTTTGGAAGTCGAGAAAGCAGTTCTTTTAAAACGCATCCTTGCTCAGGGCATCCCTGCGTTTTTCCCTTATCAAAATGATCCGGAAAAATCACTTAATGAATTATTAACCGAAAGAGTAGCAGCATATAAAAAACTGGCAGATATAACAATAGATGTAAGTAATGGGACATCTGAGGAAGTAGTTACTGCCATTTTGACGGAATTAAGGGCCTATGGCAACAATTAATGGCGAAACACAAATTATTGGCTTCTTGGGAGCAACGTACAAAACAAGCAAGATGTATGCCATGTACAATGCTGCTTTTGAAGCATTAGGGCTCAATTATGTCTACATCCCATTGATTGTTAAAGACTTAGAAAAAGCCGTCGAAGGAATACGTCATTTAGGAATAAAAGCAGCCGGTGTAACGCTACCCTATAAAATCGCTATCATGCCCTACCTTGATGAATTGGATAGCGATGCAAGAAGAATTGGAGCAGTCAATGCAATTATGCATAATCATGGCAAGTTACTTGGAGCAAATACAGATGGAAAAGGAGCAGTTAAAGCACTACAAGAAGTAACGGGTATTGCTGGAAAGAAAGTCTTATTACTAGGCGCCGGTGGAGCAGCGAGAGCTATCGCGTTTGCTATTGCAGACGAAGGAGGGGATGTAATTATTGTAAATAGGACAAAAGATGCAGCAGAAGATCTGGCAAAAGCAGTTGATTGTAAATACGAAACTGTAGATAAGCTAGAACAAGAAATAAAAGGTGCTCACGTTGTGATCAATGCAACTTCAGTGGGCATGGTGCCGACTGAAAACGAAACATTAGTTAAGAAAGCATTATTCTCGTCAGAATTAATCGTTATGGATCTTGTCTCTCATCCAAAAGAAACAAAATTACTAAGAGAAGCAAAAGAAAGAGGATGCAAAATAGTCTATGGCGATCGCATGCTTTTCTGGCAAGGTGTGCTGAAATTTAAAGTCTATACCGGAGTAGAACCGCCAATTGAAGTAATGGAAGAGGCTCTAAATAACTGCTAGCACGATCTTTCAAGATTGAGGGTTAATCCTCGACGAATTTGCCAAGCAACTGGAAAAATCGGCAATACGATCTTCTGGCGCGTGCTGATTATTATGGGCTTCTTTAGCGTCTGTTTGAAGCGTGGCTTCTGATCGGTTATCTTGTTCGCTAACTTCGAAACTGTGGTCTGTCATTCCTCATATCGCACCTGCTAGGCTAGGCTGGCTGCTCCCGTTGGCAGCCCACAGGGGGACTCGCCATGGTTCGCGCGCCTCCTGCTCCGATGCAGGGAGCGAGACGAGCGCATAGGCTGACCCCGAGGTGGAGATGGCGATGCCTAAGCCGAACGGACGTAATTTGGCGCGCAGCTCGGAGAGCACATTGTAGATTTGCTTCAATTCCTTTCTCCACATGCCTTGCGCCTGGGCATGCTCCAGGTGCAATCGTGCCTCCTGCACCACAGCACGCCACTCTTCTCCGGCGGCTCTCTTAGGTGAAAAAAGCCCGGCGAATAGTCCCTGACACGAACAGAAGAGGCTCGCGTAGAGGAACTCATGGGGGCAGTAGTGCGGGGACTCCAGCAGGGGGAGCAGGAGGCGCATTTGGAGTTCGGTTAAGGATCTCTGCAGCAGAATGGGGTTCTCGCTCACTGGGTGTGTCGACACGAGCGAGATAACCAGGCAGTCCGTATTCACGCTAAGCGCCTGGGCAACAGGCAACAAGCCGTCCAGGGAAAATAAGGGAAGTTCGCTTTCCCACTCGTCAGCGAATGGGGATCCAATGCTAATTTTGTTCATAGCTCATTCCTCTCATCCTTAAATAGCTCTGGAGATCGATCTATATCGAACTGTGAAACGAAGCCAAAGACGTAGAGAAAGGCCAGCGGTGACCCGATCGAGCCAGTTATGGGAACGGCTACTTACATTCAATCATACGTGACAGTCTAAACAGTCCAAAAATAATTTCCATGGAACTCAAAAAAATTACCGTGACATATAACACGATTCGGGCAGCAATTTAGTTTCAGAGGCATTAGCTTGACTATGTACATTTTCCACTCAATAGCAGGCAACCTACACCTGCCCGGTCAAGTCTGAAAGTGATCCTAAGCAGACAGCGGGATGAGAAACTGCTGTCCGAAAAGTTAAGCTGCCCCAGATACTTGACAAATATGTTATCATATATTATATTTATATATAAAATAATATATGATTTGACCGCGCCCAACCACTGTCATTCCTGAGTATATTCGGAAGGTAGGGTCGAGTGCTTGGAATTGTCCGCCTAAACTGTATGAGGACGGAAAGAAAGATTTATGGAAGGGATGATAAAGGTGCAAGGGGCCTTTAACCAGTGGGAAGATGATCTGCTCCTGTTCCCTGTAGAAGGGTTACTACCCTCTGGCCAGGCGCTTAGTGTGAATACGACCTACCTGATCGTCTCGCTGGTGTTGACGAACTCCACGAGCGAGAACCCCATTCTGCTGCAAAGACTCTTGACCGAACTCCAAATGCGCCTCCTGCTCCCCCTGCTGGAGTCCCCGCACTACTGTCCGCATGAGGTCCTCTATACGAGCCTCTTCTATTCGTACCGCGGACTACTTGCCGGGCTCTTCTCCTCCAACGGCACTTCCAGAGAGGAGTGGCAGGCTGCCATAGAAAGGAATCGTGTGTTCTTGCAGCATGCCTATAAGTTGGGAACCAGGAAAAAGGAATTGAAACCGCTCTACAACGCTCTCTCTAAGCTGCGCTCTAAATTACGCCCGTTCGGCTTAGAGATCGCCATCTCCACCTCAGGGTCAGCCTATGGGCTCATCTCACTTCCCTTTTCTCAGCAATGAAGGAGAGGTATGTTAACTTCCTCCTTGAGGAAACTTTTCGTCTGTGATGAAGTGGCTCTACAACGGTTCCTCTGCTTTGGAGAACAGTTCCCTGAAATAGGGGAACTGTTCTCCCAAAGCAGAGGGACTTGCAGCCTAAATTTATCTTCCGATCAGCTACACTCTTAGATAGGAAAGAAACGTCCCTCTACCCTTGCTTTATTTAGGAATGCCGATATTGCTCAAGGCTTTCACTTAATGTGAACTGATAGAAGGAGCAACATGTGGATCCACATGTTTTTCGCCAGGTCATTAGCAACTTTGCAAGTGGCGTCACGGTGATCAGGACGCATCTACTACTAGATGCACACCACTTGCGAGGAGATGCGTTATGAACATGCGAACACGCGTTGGAATCATCGGGGCTGGCCCAGCCGGTTTAATGCTGTCGCTCCTCCTCTCTATGGAAGGGATTGACTCTATCGTGCTCGAAAACCGGGACAGAGAGGGGATAGAATCGACGATTCGCGCGGGTGTGCTCGAGCAGGGCACGGTCGACCTGATGACGGAAATAGGTCTTGGTGAACGCATGAAGCGCGAAGGATCCGTTCATCACGGCATCGAGCTGCGCTTTGATGGAGAGGGGCATCGCATTCCCTTATCTGAACTGACGAATGGGCGCGCCATCACGGTATACCCGCAGCATGAAGTCATTAAGGACTTTATTGCCGCACGCCTCAACCAGGGTGGACCCATTCTTTTCAACGTCGAGGACGTCCAGGTGTCTAATATCTCTTCTAGTCAGCCAAGCCTACGGTTTGTACACGAGCATGAGCAGATGGAGCTGCAGTGCGATTTCATCGCGGGATGCGATGGCTTTCATGGGATTTCTCGGGCGTCTATTCCAGAGGCGATACAACACGGTTTTTCCCGATCCTATCCCTTTGGCTGGCTCGGCATCTTGATGCAGGCTCCTCCCTCTGCCGAAGAATTGATTTATACCTATCACGAACGTGGCTTCGCCCTGGTCAGCACGCGCTCGCCGGACCTCCAACGCATGTATATCCAGTGCGATCCGCAGGATGATATTGCTAATTGGTCAGATCCGATGATCGTAGAAGAGCTACAGCTACGATTAGCGACCACAAACAACTGGCAGTTGCTCGTGGGTCCAATCATCCAGAAAAGCATCCTGGCGATGCGCAGCTTCGTTATCGAACCGATGCAGTATGGTCGGCTCTTTCTCGCAGGGGATGCAGCGCATATCGTGCCACCGACCGGAGCGAAAGGTCTGAATCTGGCAGTCGCTGATGTCCGTCATCTTGCTCGCGCTCTTACTATATTCTACAAACAGAACCGAACTGATTTATTAGAGGCGTACTCAACGACGTGTTTAAGGCGAGTGTGGCGAGCGGAGCATTTTTCCTGGTGGATGACCTCCATGCTTCATCGCTTCCTTGACGACGACGCGTTTCAACAGCGCATGCAGCGCTCCCAGCTTGACTATACGGTAAGTTCACGTGCAGCAGCCACCAGCCTCGCAGAAAACTACGTCGGATTGCCTTTTACCTGGTAGTCATAACCTCCTTTTGAAAGGGCATACTTTAATATGGTTTGAGGTCAAGGAGCAGCGAGGACGGATTACGAGTGGCGGCAACATCGAGTATCAAGTTACCCTCGAAATTGGTTTCCTGCTTGAGGAGCCAGGTCGCTTGTAACGACTAATGGAGTACAACATGAGTCAGACGGAAGACGAGCGTAAGCTCCCCGAATTACAAATGGATCTAACGGAGTTAGAAGAGTTACGTCGCCGGTACGTGGAACTGATCGGGTTTGTGCCACCGCGTATCCAGGCTCGTACCGATCTCCTTGCGCGGTTAGACCCAGAACTCTTGTCCATGCAAGAAGCGATGCGTGCGCATGCGATGTACCCGGAATGCTTTGACACGAAAACGGCGCAACTCATGCTCTTTGGCATGCTCCTCGTCCAGTTATCCGACGCGGCCCATCTGCATGCGCGAGCCGCATACCGTGCAGGAGCCACCTGGGAGGAACTGAGTGCCGTCGTCAGCCTGGCCTTCCTCTTCCGCGGCCTCTCGGCTGCCAATCTCGGCGCACAGATTCTGCAAGAGATTGCCAAAAACCCCGGTTGAGCCATTCGTTGCTCGGAAGGGGGCAGGTCAGGATATTTTCTAAGGAGACACGTAGTGCATTGTTTCTCGTACTCGTATGAGAAACGGTTGGTCCGTGATGGAACAAAGCTGCACGTTTACGAGTTATGCAGCACGAAGTGTTGTTAGTCTAGCGTCTCCCTATGGAGAGAGGAGGTTATCCATGACAGTCAATCCAGAGCCTATCCATGATGTCGCTCAGCTGGGACATTTTGAGATCTTTACCCCCAAACCTGATGAGAGCCGCTGGTTCTTCAAAGAAATCCTCGGCATGGAAGAAACGGATCGCCAGGGCCAGTCTGTGTACATGCGCGCCTGGGGAGATTATGATCATTGCACTCTCAAGATCACGGAAGCCAAACAAGCGGGGTTAGGGCACGTGGGCTGGCGTACCTGGAGCCAGCAGGCACTCGATCGCCGGGTGCAGGCACTCGAGGCAGCCGGTCGTGGGAAAGGGTGGATTGACGGGGATATCGGGCATGGCCGCGCCTACCAGTTCGAAGATCCCGATGGCCACCGGATGGAGCTCTATTACGACGTGCAGAAGTACGTGGCTCCCCCACACTTACGTCCGAAACTCATCAATCAGCCGCAGAAATATACTGGGCGTGGTACCGCGGTCAAGCGCATCGACCATGTCAACCTGATGTGCAGTAATGTCACCCCCAACCGGGAGTTTATCCAGAGCACCCTGGGGTTTCATCTGCGTGAGCGCTTACAACCAGAGGTGGATAGTGCCGAAGAAGGGGCCTGGCTCAGCGTTACACCTCTGGTGCATGATATCGCCTACACGCGTGACTTTACGGGCAATCGCGGCAGGCTGCACCATATCTCGTACTGGGTAGATAACCAGGAAGACGTGCTGCGAGCCGCCGATATTATGTCGGATAACGACGTCTTCATTGAGGCCGGCCCCGCCAAGCACAACATCACGCAGGCGTTCTACCTCTACTCGTATGAGCCCGGTGGTAACCGCTTCGAACTCTTCTCAGCTGGCTACATGATTTTTTCCCCGGACTGGGAACCGATCACGTGGCGGAAGACCGATCGAGGCAGGGGTGTGTACTGGGGCGGCACCATACCGGAAAGTTTCAAGACGTATGGCACGCCCGTCGTGGATGTATCTGCGGTAAGTAAAGAAGATCTATTTGTCTTTGATACAGCGTAAGGGTACGAACATGAGCTATGGTACGGCTAACGGAGCCTTCCTGGTCGCCTGAGCCATCATCGCGTAGTTTGGGATTGCGACGTGTGGGAAACAGCTAGAGGAGGTCTCACCATAAGGGCCGCGACGACCAGGGAGATTGATCATGCAGCTGTGTGGTGGGCAGTTGGGACGCCAGCGCCGAGGAGGGCAACCGATGCAGTTGCCTTCCTCGAAGCCGATGGTACTTCATAGGATACAAGTAGAGATGGCTGCCTACCAGGGCAGTTCTAGAGAGGTATGGAACGTCTATGACACAAGCGAAAGCGTCACCTGAAATCGGCAAATCGATCCGTGCAGGGGGCGTGATGACGAACTATCACGAGGCGGGAAGCGGGACGCCTGTGATCCTCATTCACGGCTCCGGGCCAGGCGTGTCGGCATGGGCCAACTGGCAATTCGCTATCCCCTATTTAGCGGAGCGGCTCCACGTCTTCGCCTATGATCAGATTGGCTTCGGCTATACCGAACCGGCTCCCAATCAGAGCTACAGCCTGGAGCTGTGGACGAATCACCTGCTCAGCTTCATGCAAGCCGTAGGGGTCAAGCGAGCCCATCTCGTCGGCAACTCGATGGGGGCAGCCGTCGCCCTCGCTGCCGCCGTGACGCATCCCGAAGTCGTTGACCGCCTGGTGCTGATGGGTCCGATGGGGGTCCACTTCCAGCTCAGGCCAGGAGAGGGGTTGGACGCTGTGTGGGGCTATACACCGAGTGTCGAGAATATGCGACGCTTGATTGATATCTTTGCTTATGATCCGGGGAAGTTCCCGACGGACCAGTTAGCCGAACTGCGCTATGAAGCCAGCATTCGGCCAGGGGCGCAAGAGGCGTTCTCCAGCATGTTCCCGCAACCGCGCCAGGAGCAGGTGGATGCGCTGGCAGCCTACGAAGATCGTCTCTCCGACATCACGAATCCCACGCTCATTATTCATGGGCGCGAAGATCGCGTGATCCCACTCCAAACCAGCCTCAAGCTGCTGCAGGTGCTGGACAATGCGCAGTTACATGTGTTTGGCCACTGCGGTCACTGGACGCAGCTTGAACCCAGAGATGAGTTTAACCGCCTGGTACGGGATTTCTTAACGGAAGAAGTGTGATCTATGGACACGATGATTGAGGAGTGTGCGAAAGCGTTGCATCGTGCCGAGCGGAGCCGCGTACCGATCGCGCCGCTAAGCGAACGGTATCCCGAACTTACTCCTGCCCAGTCCTACGCGATTCAAAGCGCCTGGCTGGAGCTGTTACGCCAGGAAGGCGCACAGGTCGTTGGACATAAGATTGGGCTCACCAGCAAAGCCATGCAGGAGCAACTGGGCGTGAATGAACCCGACTATGGGTTCATCCTCGATACCATGGTGGTACCTTCGGGGAGTACTCTGCCGCGCAGCGCGTTTCTGCTGCCACGCATTGAGCCCGAGATCGCTTTCTGGCTGGCGGAAGACCTCCACGGACCAGGGGTAACGGCGGAACAGGTGTTGGCAGCGACACAAGGGGTGAGCGCCGCGTTGGAACTGGTGGATAGCCGGATCGAGAATTGGCGCATCAAGCTCGTCGACACCATCGCTGATAACGCCTCGTCAGCACGATTGATTGTCAGTCAGCAACTCGTCTCACCCCAGGAGCTAGATTTGGCAGCGGAAGGGGTTGAGCTGCTGTGCGACGGTGAAACCATTGGATCAGGGACGGGCGCAGCCGTGCTTGGGCACCCGGCCATAGCGGCTGCGTGGCTAGCGAATAAACTCGCGGAGTTCGGCGTGAGCCTGCTCAAGGGACAGGTCGTGCTCCCCGGTGCCATGTGTGCATCTGTGTCAGTGGCACCAGGGAAGACATACCGAGCGGTCTATACCAGATTGGGCGAGGTGTCCGTCAGTTTCGAGTGAAAGGGAAGCAGGCGTCACCACGAGCCTTGCTAGAAACAAAGGAGTGAAAATATGCCAACGCCAATCCAAATGCCACGGCTCGGAGAGACCGTCGCAGAGGGGACAATTGGGGCCTGGCTCAAACAAGAGGGGGAGACGGTTGAGAAGGACGAAGCCCTGGCCGAAGTCATTACGGATAAAATTACCGCCGAACTCCCCTCACCTCTTGCCGGTCGCCTGGTAAAAATCCTGGTGAAAGCGGACGAAACCGTGGAGGTGGGCACCGACATTGCTCTGATCGAGGAGAGCGCGGATGTGTCAGCTGCGCCTCCCGCGCAAGCTGCTCCAGCGCCAGCTGTGGCTGTCGCGGCAAGTTCGATGCCGGCAGTGGCTCCCGCAATGCAACAGGTAGCTGCGCGTGCAGGCGATGGTGCGAGGGCTCCCTCTGCAGGCGGAGAGGCAGGTCAGCGGATTTCCCCCCTGGCACGGCGCCTCGCTGATGAGTACGGCATTGATCTGAACATGATTCCAGGAACGGGCATCGGTGGCCGCATTCGCAAAGAGGATATTCTGGCGTATGTGGCCTCGCGATCGACACAACCACAGCCATCGCCCGCAGCTGCGACGATTGCACCTGCGCCACCACCAGCGGCTCCAACTGTGTCGGAGCCACCTGCTGCTGCGCCAGCCGCTCCCGCGCCGGCCGTCGCAGGAGAGGACGAAGAGCTGGTGACGCCCAGCCGCATGCGCCTGGCCATCGCCGAGCACATGGTGCGCACCAAGCGTACCGCGCCCCATGCGACCACCTTTATGGAGGTCGATATGACCAACATTGCCAGGTGGCTGGAGAAGAGCAAAGAGGAGTTCAGACGAAAGAACGGGCACAGTATTAGTTACGTCGCTTTTGTCATGAAAGCCACATGCGAGGGACTGCGCCAGTTCCCGATGGCGAATGCCACCTGGACGGCTGACAACAAGATCATCCTGAAGAAGCGCATCAATCTCGGCATGGCAGTTGCCACAGAGACCGGGTTGGTCGTCCCGACGATCTACGATGCCGATCAGTATACGCTTGCTGGCCTGGCCAAACAGGTCTCGACCATTGCGCAGAAAGCGCGCACCAATAAGCTGACGGTGCAGGACATGCAGGGCAGCACGTTTTCCGTCAATAATACGGGCACCTTTGGCACCATGTTCTCGACCCCGCTCATCAATCAGCCGCATGCCGGTATTCTAAGCATGGAAGCGGTTGTCAAGCGGCCTATGGTGATGGAGGACGATTCGATTGCGATACGTCACATGATGTTCCTCTCCTTCACCTTCGATCACCGGGTCCTGGATGGCGCGGGGGCTAACGGGTTCCTCCGAGCTGTCCGCCTCAAATTGGAGGGTTATGGAACAGAAATCGATGTCTATTAGTACAGGCCAGCAAGGAAGGAGAGAGGTACCTATGCCTGATCAACAGAACGTAACTGCGACGAGTCAACAAGCGAAAGAGGCTGTCGCGACCGAGCAGGTGCAGACCTTTGACGCCGTCGACTGTTTCAAACAGATGATCCTGGCACGCGCCATCAACGATATTCTCAAGACGCGCAAGACGCAAGGCAAATTCGACTTCTATATCGGCTGTGCCGGTCACGAGGCGATTGCAGGCGTGATTGCGGCCCTGCGCCCCGATGACTGGCTCACCTTATACTACCGCGACCTGGCCGGCTGGCTGCAGCGCACCCGTGATCCCTACGCGCCCATCCGCGGGGCTTATGCGCGTGCGACCGATCCGATGACCTCGGGACGCAGTTTATCGGAGCAATTCAGCAGTCGCCACTTCCACGTCCTGCCTTACTTCAGCGAGATCGCGGCGCTGGCACCCTTCTGCGCCGGTGTGGCCTTCGCCTTCAAGCGTGAGCAGACCGGCCAACTCGTGTCGTTCCACTGCGGTGATGGCGGCGCGGCGACCAACGACTTCAACGTGCTTTATCGTGCGGCGACCATCCATCAACTGCCGGTGCTGATGGTCGTGGAGGAGAACGGCTGGGCCATTACAAACTCAGGGAGACAGTGGGGCGGGAGCCTGGTCGAATGGGCACGCGGTGGTGGGGCCGAAGCTGTCGAGATGGACGGGAGCGATGCGATCGCGCTCTATGAAGCTACGCGCTCCCTGGCCGAGCATGTTCGTACCCAGGGTCCGGCCTTGCTGCACCTCAAGATAGGATTGCTCGATGGACATTCCAGCAGCACCGACATCTATGGCTATCGCGAGCGCGCTGAGGTCAACAAGACCAAGGAGACGCGCGATCCGCTCACCAACACGGGCAACCGTCTCATTGAGATGGGTCTGCTGACGAAAGAGGACATTGAGCGCTTCAAGAAAGAGGCCAGGGCGCAGGTTACGCAGATCGATGAGCAGGTGCAGGGCGAGCCGCTGCCTAGTGGTGACCGTTTCCTGGAGCACGTCTACAGCTTCCCCAAGGAGCCTGCCATCGAGCCGACCGGTGCTCCAAAGACGACGGGCATGCTCGATGCGGTCAATGATGCACTGGCGGAGATCGCGAGCCGCGACCCGGGCTTCTTCGTCTATGGCCAGGATGTCGGTAGCCCGCGTGGCGGAGTCTTCGGCACGACACAATCGCTGGTCAGCAAATTTCCAGGGACGGCCATCAGCGCCCCGCTCAACGAGCAACTCATCTTCGGCATTGCCGCCGGTGCCTCGATGGTCGACGGCCGGGCGCGCTGCGGCGAGATCCAGTTTATCGAGTACCACCAGTCAATGGCGCAGACGGTGCGCCTGGCCGGGCAAATCGAGTATCAATCCTTCGGCGACTGGAACTGCCCGGTGCTCATCCGCATGAAGGCGGGTGGTGGCGGTGGCGGTCCCATCTCCTCCGGGGCAGGCGGCGGCGGCTTCGGACATTCGCACTCGGGTGAGCACTGGTTCACGGACATCCCCGGGCTGATCGTACTCTGCCCCAGCGCACCGTATGACGCCAAGGGCCTGCTGATCGAGGCTTCGCGCACCCAGTCGCCTGTGATCTTTCTGGAGCGCGGTCGCCTCTATCGCTCTGCGCCGCCAAAGGATAGACAAGGCAATGTCATCGGACCGGTAGAAGAACTCTGGCAGGTGCCGGAAGGCTACTATACCATCCCGATGCGCAAAGCGCGCCGCATCCGCATCGGCTCGGGCTACCTGACCGGGGCCATCGTGACGTGGGGGACAATGATGCTCGAAACAGCCATTGCTGCCGCCAACGTGGTAGCGCAATATGGAGGTGCCTTCGACATTGTAGACCTGCGCACGCTCATGCCCTTTGATGAAGAGACGATCTCGGAGGCTGTGCGCGAAGCCAACCGCGTGGTGGTCGTGACCGAGGAGCCGGACTACACGACCTTTGGTCGCCACGTCCATTCCTGGATTGTGCAGCACCACTTCGATGAGATGGACCTGCCTGCTGCCTTTATCTGTGGGAAAGGGAACATCCCCTCTGTACCCTATGACGGGCCAGAGGAAATGGCGTTCTATCCGACCTCCAAGGATATTGAGGCGGTGCTGATCAATTTTGCAACGGCCTAGGGCAAAATCGATAGAGTTGATAGGGAACGGGGTGCGGGGTCCCCGCCTCTTTCCCTCTTTTCCAAAAAGAGTGAGTTGGTTATGTACCAGGCATAGATAGAATATCTTAGAGGCCCGGTGGAACGGGTCTGTTCAACGTGCAGGAGAAGGTCATGGCAAGCAATCAGTATGATGTCGCAGTGATCGGTGCAGGTCCTGGTGGCTATGTCGCCGCAATCCGCGCCGCACAACTCGGCGCAAAAGTCGCCATTGTCGAGAAGGAGTATCTGGGGGGTACCTGCCTCAACGTCGGGTGCATCCCTTCCAAGGCGATGCTGCACATTGCCGAGGTGATGCATAGCGTGGCCTCAATGGGTGAACTGGGCATCAACCTCTCGCACCCCCCGACGTTTGACATGCACAAGGCCGTCGCGTTTACCGACAGCGTTGTTAAGCGCATGACTGGCGGCATTGGGACGTTGATGAAGGGCAACCGTATTGATGTGTTCGATGGGCTGGGGACCGTCGATGCCTCGCGTAACGTGACCGTCACCAGGAGTGAGAGCACCAAGAGTGATGGGTCGCCACAGCAATTCAGTGCGCAGAAGATCATTCTCGCAACCGGTTCGGTACCGCTCATGCCACCGTTTCCCGGTATTGACGGGCGCAACGTGATCAATAGCGATACCTGCTGGCACCTGCCCAAGCTGCCTGAAAGTATCATCTGTGTGGGTGGAGGCGTAATCGGCGTCGAACTGGCGTGCATGTTCAATGGCATCGGCTCCCAGGTCACGATCGTCGAAATGCTGCCGAGCGTCATGGCCCCGGTGGATGACGAGGTACGCACCCTCCTCGTGCGCCAGCTCGGCCGGCGCGGCATCACCATTGCCACGAATGCGAAAGTGGAGTCCATTACCGACGAGGGCAACCTGAAGAAAGTGACGGCCAGTATGCCGAAGGGAGAGCAGGGCTTCAGCGGGGAGTATGTGCTGATGGCGGTCAGCCGGCGCGCCAACACAAGTGGACTGGAACAGCTCATGGAGCAGGGACTCGACAACGACCGGGGCCGCGTGCGCGCCAACGAGCGGATGGAGACGAACTTGCCTGGCATCTATGCCATCGGCGACCTGGTGCATGGTGCGGGCCTGGCGCACGTCGCCTCGACCGAGGGGGAAGTGGCGGCTGACAACGCCATGGGCCATTCCGCGAGGATGGATTATGATGTTGTCCCCAACCCCATCTATACCTTCCCGGAGATCGCCTTTGTGGGCCTAACCGAGGCACAGGCAAAAGAGCACTATACTGACGTGCGTGTCGAGCGCTTCCCGTGGGTTGCGAATGGCAAGGCTGTCGGCAGTGCCAATACGGAGGGGTTCACCAAAGTCATCCTGGGCAAGCACAACGAGATTCTCGGTGCGCATATCATCGGTCCAGATGCGACCAACCTGATTACGGAATATTCGGTTGCTATGCGTGGTGAACTCACGGGTGATGAGCTGATTGAGACGATCCACCCGCACCCGACACTCAGCGAGGGGCTGCGCGAGGCGGTGCTGGCAGCGGAGGGGCGTCCGATCCATATCCCACCCAAGCAGGCAGCGCGGGCAAGATAGCAGAGATGCCCTATCTCGCTGAGAGAATAGGGACCCCTTTTCCAGAGGAGGAGGCTGATTATGAAAGACATACCGGATACAGAGACGAACACTGTTGATGAGAGGCTGGTCACACCACAGCGCGTTGAGTCTGCGCAGCACCCGGTTCCCGCGCTCATGCCGCGTGTCGTGATTGTAGGAGCCGGCTTTGGCGGACTATGGGCGGCACGTGCCTTACGAAACGCGCCCGTGCAGGTGACGGTGATCGACCGCAATAACCATCACCTGTTTCAACCGCTCTTATACCAGGTCGCAACCGCCTCGATCTCCCCTGCTGAAATTTGCGCACCCATTCGGAGCGTGCTCAGAAAACAAAAGAACACAGAAGTGGTGCTGGCCGAGGTGACAGGCGTGGATGTGCAGGCACAGCGGGTGCTCATACACGATCAATCGATCCCCTATGACTACTTGATCCTGGCGACTGGCGCACGTGACAGTTACTTTGGTCATAACGACTGGGCGCCAATCGCTCCTGGACTCAAATCGGTTGTGCAAGCGACCGGGATTCGCCGCAAGCTTCTGCTGGCGTTTGAGATGGCCGAGCGAGAGACGGACCCAGAGAAGCGCCAGGCGCTGTTAACATTTGTGCTGGTGGGCGCTGGTCCGACAGGCGTGGAGATGGCCGGAGCGATTGGGGGCCTGGCCCATAAAACGCTTATCGCGGACTTCCGCCATATCAATCCCAGGGAAGCTCGCATTGTACTGGTAGAAGCCATTCCGCGGATTCTCCCTGCCTTTGATGAGCGCTTAGCCAACAAAGCCCGCGACGCCCTCACCCGTCTGGGCATCGAAGTCCGAACGAGTTCGCCAGTCGAAGCGATCGACAGTGAAGGCGTGGTGGTAGCCGGGGAACGCATTCCCGCCAAAACGGTCATTTGGACGGCAGGAGTAGCCGCCTCGCCTGCTGGCCAGTGGCTGGGCGCCGAGACGGACCGGGCAGGCCGCGTGAAGGTGGGCAGCGATGTGACTGTCCCTGGCCATCCCAACATCTTTGTGCTGGGCGATACGGCGAGTTTCACTCAGGATGGCAAGCCGCTGCCAGGAGTGGCCCAGGTTGCAATGCAGCAGGGGCGCTATAGTGCTTCCGTGATAGCTGATCGTATCGCTGGCAAAGCACACACGCAGCCTTTCCGCTATGTCGATAAGGGGAGTATGGCCACAGTAGGACGCTTTTATGGCATCGTCGAGGCTGGCAAGTTACGCACCGCCGGTGTAGTGGGATGGTTCTTGTGGCTGGTCCTACACCTCATGTTCCTGATCGGCTTCCGCAACCGCATGGTCGTCGGGTTTCAATGGTTAGTGTTCTACACGACATTTCAACGCGGGGCCCGGCTCATCACGTTCGAGGACACGTCACGTCCGCTGTAGCGATATGTTCGTTGGGAAAGGAGTTTTCTCTATGACAGATAGATCTTCTCGTCAACAGAGTCCCTTCGATACCTGGAGCAAGTTGATTGAGAGTACCATGAAGGGAAATCCAGCCTTACAAGCGAGCGCTGAGCAGGCAGCGGAAGGTGGGCAAGACCCCTGGATCGCCCTGATTGATCAGCTCTGGCGCGCCAATCCCTACAGCAAATTAGTGCCGCTTGATCCCGCCGAGATCACCCGCGCCTTCCAGCAGCTCTGGCTCGATGCCGCACGCAATCCGGACCGCGCCTGGGCTACCTATAGCGAGTTCGTCCAACAGTACTCGCAAGTGATGGCCTCAGCTGCTCTCAAGATCTCGGGACGTCCTCAGGATGTCGAGCCAGTGATCGCGCCGGAGAAAGGGGATAAGCGCTTCAGCGCCCCCGACTGGCAGCAGAATCCGATCTTCGACGCCCTCAAACAAAGCTATCTGCTGGCCGCCACGACCCTGCTCAAGGCCGCCTCCGAGGTGCAGGGACTGGATGAGCACCAGCAGCGCAAGCTGGTCTTCTACCTGCGCCAATTCCTGGATGCCATCAGTCCCGCCAACGTGGCCTTCACCAATCCGCAGGTTATCCACGAGACGGTGCAGAGCGGCGGCCAAAACCTGGTGAAGGGCATGGAGCACCTGCTGCGCGATATCGAAGCTGGGCAGATGAAGATGACCGATACCGAGGCGTTCGCTCCTGGACGCAACCTGGCGCTGACACCTGGGCAGGTGGTCTATCGCAATAAGCTGATCGAACTCATCCAGTACGCACCAACCACTAAGAAGGTGTACGCGATTCCCTTACTATTTATTCCACCCTGGATTAACAAGTACTACATCCTGGACATGCAGCCGAAGAATAGTCTCATCAAGTTCCTGGTGGATTCCGGCTTTACCGTGTTTGTCATCAGCTGGAAGAACCCCGATGCCTCTATGGAAGAGACCAGCTTCGAAGACTATTTGACGTTGGGGCCACTGGCTGCATTTGCTGCCATCAAAGAGATTACCGGCGCGCCCAGGGTCAATCCCGTCGGCTACTGCATTGGGGGCACGCTGCTCTCGATGACGCTGCCCTACCTGGCGGCGAAAAAGGACGACACGGTCAACAGCGCCACTTTCTTTGTTTCGCTGCAGGATTTTACTGAGGTAGGCGATACGTCGGTGTTCATCGACGAACCGCAGGTGACCTATATCGAGGGGCAGATGATGGAGCGTGGCTACCTGGATAGCCGCTCGATGGGGACGATGTTCAACATGCTGCGTGCCAACGATCTGATCTGGAGC
>Ga0209647_1001224_pt1 | contig 22298 bp, 21 predicted proteins | sample GraSoi_2013_60cm_FD_185827 | JGI IMG/M metagenome (GOLD analysis project Ga0209647, IMG submission 185827) | Grasslands soil microbial communities from the Angelo Coastal Reserve, California, USA - Sample 9_17_2013_60cm (SPAdes) (version 2) | ecosystem: Environmental > Terrestrial > Soil >... | reverse complement strand
CAACCGCGAGTTGGAGAAGCTCTCGCGGCAGGACGGGTTGACCGGGATCGCCAACCGCCGCTACTTCGACAGCTACCTGCTCACCGAAGTGCGGCGCGCCACCCGCGAAAAGGCTCCGGTGTCGCTGATTCTCTCGGATGTCGATCACTTCAAGGCCTTCAACGACTGCTACGGCCACCAAGCGGGCGATGACTGCCTGCGACGGGTGGCGGCGGCGCTCAGCTCAGCGGGGCGGCGTCCGGCGGACCTCGCCGCCCGCTACGGCGGAGAGGAGTTCGCGATGGTCCTGCCGGGGACCGTCCTGGATGGCGCCATCGATGTGGCTCAAGCGGTGTCTCGCGTGATCGACGGCCTGGGGATCCCGCACGCGCGCTCGGCCGTCGACCAGAAAGTCACCCTCAGCCAGGGAATCGTCTCGCTCGTCCCCGAAAGAGAGGCAGCCTCCGAAGACCTGATCCAGCACGCCGACCAGGCGCTCTATCAGGCCAAGCAGCAGGGCCGCAACCGCTACGTCGTGTTCGCGGGGAAATAAAAAGCCGCGGGCTCGCCGCGGCCTCATGGATCGCCCGGCAGGGCACTATGCCGAGGCGATCACGTCCTTCATTTTCGCAAGCGCTTTTGCCTCGATCTGGCGAATGCGCTCGGCGGAGACCTTGAACTCGGCGGCAAGCTCGTGCAACGTTGCCGAGTCTTTTTCTCGCAACCAGCGCGTTTCGATGATGCGGCGGCTGCGCGCGTCGAGACTCGCCAGTGCGGCCTCCAGACCGCGCGCCCGCAGAGTTTCATTTTGCTTCGCCTCGGCGATCTCCGAGGGCTCAGGCGAGCGGTCGGCCAGATAGGCGATCGGCGCGTACGGCTCGTCCTCGTCGCTTGCCGGCTCCAATGAAATCTCCTGACCCGCGAGCCGCATCTCCATCTCGGCAACCTCCTCGGGCTTGACGCGAAGCTGCTTGGCTATGGACCCGACCTCGGCTTGCGTCAACGGGCCCAGCGAGGGCTTCATGCTGCGAAGGTTGAAGAAGAGCTTTCGCTGAGCCTTCGTCGTGGCGACCTTCACCATGCGCCAGTTGCGCAGGACGAATTCGTGGATCTCGGCGCGGATCCAGTGGAGCGCGAACGATACGAGCCTTACCCCGCGTTCCGGATCGAAGCGCTTGACCGCTTTCATCAGCCCGATGTTGCCTTCCTGAATCAAGTCTCCTTGCGGCAGTCCGTAACCCATGTAGCCGCGGGCGATGGCGACCACCAGGCGAAGGTGCGAAAGCACCAGCTGGCGCGCCGCCTCGACGTCGTTCTCGGACCTGAATTTGCGCGCGAGCTCGCGCTCTTCCTCGAGCGAAAGGATCGGAAAACGATTCACCGCCTGGATGTAGCTTTCCAGGCTTCCTACGGGTACAGGCAGCGTCATTGTGCGAGTCATTTGTTGTTTCCTCCAGCTCTGTCGCCAGAACGGCGATTCTAGCAGTCAAGGCGTTAGAGTGCTAAGAGCGGGACCGGGTTCCCGAGCCCGATTGCCTCCGAGGAGTCTTTCTTGAAGCGGGTTCGGAATTCCGCCTAATCCCGGTCTGCTTCGAGTAAGTGTCTGCTCACTGATAGGTAAGCACCCAGCCAGCCTAAAGCCACGGCAGCAAGCAGAGCCGAGATCATTTCGGTTGAATTCGGGAGTCTCAGGCGAATGTCCGAGCCATACAAGTATGCGAGATCCGCGAGATCGCGATTCAAGACCGTGAGTCCGGAAAGCACGATCGCCAGGGCGGCGAGCCCCCCAAATAGGCCGAGCAACGACCCGAGATAGAAGAAGGGCCGGCGGATGTAGGCGCGCGTTGCGCCAATGAGACGGCACAGCTCGATCTCGTCGCGCTGAGTGAGGATCTGCAGGCGGATGGTGTTGAAGGTCACGGCCACAAGAGCGATGCCGAGCAGTGTCGAGAGCAGGGCCACCGCGGTCCGCCCCAGGCGCAGCAAGGCATCGAGGCGCCTCACCCATGCCGAGTCTGCCTGAACGTAGGCGACCTTCGGGAGCGATTTGAACTCGAGTTCCAGCCGGTCGGCCAGCGCCGGGTCGCTTGCGGAAAGCGTCACGACGAACGCGTCCGGCAGCGGATTTTGCGGCAGGCTTGCGATCACTTCTTTCATGCCGGCTGCGCGATTGAGCTCCGTGAGCGCCGCGTCGCGGGACACGAAACGAACGGCGCTCACGCCCCTTGCGCCTTTCAGCCGCGCTTCGACGGCTGCGATATCGGCCTTCGCCGCGTCCCTTGCCAGGAATACCGAGAGCTGAGGATCGACCGAGGCGTTGCGGGACAAGGACTCGAAATTGCCCAGCACGCAATAGACCCCGAACGGGAGTGCGGCCGCGACCCCGATCGCCAGCACGTTGAGCGTGGTGGCAAAAGGCGACCGCGCCAGGCGCGCGAGCGTCTGCGCGAGACTCAGACCGTGATGCTGCAGCCAGGCCCTCATTGGAGCTTCCCGTGGTCGAGCGTCAAGACGCGTTTGCGGTACTTGCCGATCAGTTGTCGATCGTGCGTGGCCACCAGCACCGTGACCCCGACCTGGTTGAAGGCGTTGAACATCTCCATGATCTCATCCGCGTAAGCGGCGTCCAGGCTGGCGGTAGGCTCATCGGCGAGAAGGATCGCCGGCCGGTTCACGACAGCGCGCGCGACACACAGGCGCTGCTGCTCGCCACCCGAGAGCGTGACGGGATTGGCCTTTTCGCGCGAGAGCAACCCGACCTTGTCGAGCGCGGCGCGTGCGCGCCGCGCCGCTTCGCGGTAGGGCTGCCCGGTCACAATCAGGGGCAGCATGACGTTGTCGAATACGCTCCTGTCGAAGAGCAGCTTCTGCCCCTGAAACACCAGGCCCAGATTGCGCCGCAGGTAAGGGATCGCCGCCGGACGCAAGGCCGAGACGTTCTGGCCGTTGACGAGCACCGCGCCGCCGTTGGCGCGCTCGATGGCCGCGATCAGCTTGAGAAGCGTCGTCTTGCCGGCGCCGGAGTGGCCGGTGAGGAACAGCATTTCCCCGGGCTCGACGGCGAAGCTGACCAACCTGAGCGCGTCGAATCCCCCTGGATAGCGCTTGCTGACCTGGCGGAGCGAGATGATGGCCACGCCGCAGGTCAATCGAGAAGCGCCGAAACGAACTCGTCGGCGGCGAACGGGCGCAGATCGTCGATCCCCTCGCCGACACCCACGAATCTAAGCGGCAGCGGGCGCCGCGATCGTTCAAGCGCGATGGCGCACACTACGCCGCCCTTGGCCGACCCGTCGAGCTTGGTGAGAATCAGTCCCGTGAGGCCTAGCGCGTCGTCGAAAGCCTTTACCTGGTTGAGGGCGTTCTGGCCCGTGTTGGCGTCGAGCACGAGCCATACCTCGTGAGGCGCGCCGGGTTCCGCCTTGGCGATGACGCGTTTGATCCTGCCGATCTCCTCCATGAGGTGCAGCTGTGTCGGCAGCCGTCCGGCCGTGTCGGCGATGACTACGTCGATTCCGCGCGAGCGCGCCGCGGCAATGGCGTCGAACACGACTGCTCCCGGATCGCCGCCCGGATGGGCGACGACTGCGACGGCGTTTTTCTCGCCCCAAGAGGCGAGCTGCTCGCGCGCTGCGGCGCGAAAGGTGTCCCCCGCAGCGAGCAGCACCGAGAGGCCCTGATTTTGGAAGTATCTCGCGAGCTTGCCGGTCGAGGTCGTCTTTCCCGAGCCGTTCACCCCCGCGAGCATGATGATGCCGGGCTTCCTACCGGCGAAATCGAGCGTCTGCTCGAGCGGCGCGAGCAGTTCGACGAGCATCGTCTGCAACTCTGATTTCAGCTGCTTGCCCGTTTCGAGGCGGCCGGCGCGCTCGCGCAGGCCATCGATCAAGAACCGCGCTGCTTCGACCCCTGCGTCGCTCGCGAGCAAGGCGGTTTCGAGGTCCTCGAACAACGCCGGATCCGTGATCGTTCGGCCGCCGAACAGCCCGGAGAGCTGCGAGCGCGTTTTCGCGAGCCCGTCCTTGAGGCGCGCCGCCCAGGAGCGCTGCAGGCGGGCGTTCTCAGAGGAGAGTTCGAGCATGGGGGAGGAAGATCGGGTTTGCACAGAACCGCTATAGAATAGCGTTGGATTTTATCACTCGTCGCAATGCTTCCCGCACGCGCCTTCTTTTCTGCCCTCGCGCTCGCATCGGGCGTGCAGGCGAACTCGCACGACTTCACCCTGCCGAACGGCTTGCGCCTGATCGTGAAGGAAGACCACCGCGCGCCCACCGTCGTTCACCAGGTATGGTATCGAGCGGGCAGCATGGACGAGGCGCCCGGCACGACCGGTGTCGCGCACGTGCTCGAGCACATGATGTTCAAGGGGACCCGGCGCTTCGGTCTGGGCGAGTTCTCGCGGCTCGTTGCGGAGGCGGGCGGGCGCGACAATGCTTTCACTTCCACGGATTTCACCGTCTTCCACGAGCAGGTGCACCGCGACCGCCTGCCCCTGGCGATGCAGCTCGAGGCCGATCGCATGGCGAACCTCCTGATTCGCCCGGAGGAGTTCGCGCGCGAGATCAAGGTGGTGATGGAGGAACGCCGGCGCAGTTACGAAGATCGTCCGCGATCGCTACTCATTGAAAATCTTCTCGCCACGGCTTTCGCCGCGCATCCCTACAAGTGGCCGACGATCGGGTGGATGCAGGACCTGGAGAACATGAGCTGGCGGGACGCCCGGGACTGGTACAAGCACTGGTATGCGCCCAACAACGCCATCGTCGTCGTGGTCGGCGACGTCGAGCCGGAGAAGGTGCTCGCTTGGGCGCGGCGTTATTACGGCGCGCTCGCGCCGAAAGCGATCCCTGCGCGCAAGACGCTCGGCGAACCGGTCCAACGGGGGCTGAAGCGCGTTACGGTGAAGGCACCCGCCGAACTCCCCTACGTGCGCCTGGGATACAAGGCGCCGGTGCTGCGCGATATCGCGAAAGACTGGGAGCCGTTCGCGATTTCGCTTCTCGCGGAGCTGCTCGGCGGAAGCGACGCGGCGCGCCTCCACCAGGTCCTGGTGCGCGAGCGGCGCGTCGCCACTTCCGTCGGCGTGGACTACGAAATGATCTCGCGCGGCCCCGGAATGGTGTTCGTGGAGGCGGCTGCCGCGCAGGGTCGCAGCGGGGCCGAGCTAGAAGACGGTGTGCGCCAAACCATCGCTCGAATCGCGGCCGACGGCGTCGCTGCCGAGGAGCTGAACAGGGCAAAGGTCCAGCTGCTCGCCCAGCTCGTCTACAAGCGCGACTCGTTTTTCGCGCAGGCGCTCGAGCTCGGGGAGCTGGAGGCTAGCGGACTCTCCTACCGCGATGCCGATCGCTTTGCGGAGCGGCTCGAGGCAATCACCGCAGAGCAGATCCAGTCCGCGGCGGCGCGTTACCTCGTCGACGACGGGTTGACAGTGGCCGTGCTCGACCCGCAACCCCTGAATCCGCGCCCGGCGGGCGCTGCCGTTCCGGGAGTGAAACACTGACCATGCGTAGCCGGGCGCTCTGGATATTGATGGCTCTCGCCGCCGCGGCGCCGGCCGAGGCGAGGGTGAAGATCGATCATTGGATCGCGAGCTCGGGGGCGCGGGTCAACTTCGTCGAAAGCCATGCCCTGCCGATCGTGGATGTCGCGGTCGAGTTCGCGGCGGGCAGCGCCTACGATCCGCGCGAGCAGGCGGGGCTCGCGCGGCTCACGCTCGCGATGCTCAAGGCGGGCTCGTCTCGCTATACGGAGACCGAGGCAAGCCGCCGCATCGCCGATGCGGGCGCGCAGCTGCAGGAAAATTTCGACCTGGATCGCGCGGGCTTCGCGCTGCGGAGCCTCTCCTCCGAGACCGAGCGAAAGACCGCGACGCAAACTCTCGCCGACATGCTGCAATCGCCGGTGTTCCCGGCGGAGGCCTTCGAGCGCGAGAAAGCGCGCGCCATCGCGAACGCGCGCGAAGCCGAGACACTGCCCGACAGCGTCGCCGAGCGGCGCCTGTACGCGCTCATGTACCCGGCGCATCCCTACGGATTCAGCGAGACTCCGGACACGCTCGCATCGATCAAGCGCGAGGACGTCGAACGCCACTATCGCAACGGCTACGGCTCCGCCCGCGCGGTGGTCACCATCGTCGGCGATCTGGACCGCGACGCAGCCAAGGCGCTCGCCGAGGAGCTGACCTCGCGCCTTTCGAAAGGGGCCGATTCCGCGCTGGCGCCAGTCGCAACCCTGCCCGCGGGAGCGACGCTGCGCGTGGCGCACCCCTCCACCCAGAGCCACGTGCTGCTGGGCGTCGCAGTGCTCACCCGAAGCGACCCGGACTACTTTCCGCTTTTCGTCGGCAATTACTCCTTGGGGGGCGGCGGATTCATGTCGCGGCTCCTGAGGGAAGTACGCGAGAAGCGCGGCTACGCTTACAGCGCTTACAGTTATTTCCGGCCCTACGAGCGCGAGGGACCGTTTCTGGTGGGATTGGAGACGCGGCGCGACCAGGCGCGCGAGGCGCTCGAGCTGGCGCGCTCGGTCGTCGGCGAGTTCGTGATGCACGGTCCCACGGAAGCGGAGCTGAAAGCCGCAAAAAAAAGCCTGGTCGGCGGTTTTCCCCTGCGCATCGATACCAACCGCAAGGTCCTCGAGCAGGTTGCGCTGATCGGTTTCTACAGACTGCCCCCCGGCTGGCTCGATGAGTTTCCCATCCGTGTGCAAGGGGTGACCCTCGCGCAGGTCAAGAGCGCCTTCGCGCGCCGCGTCGTTCCGTCAAAGCTCTCGATCGTCGTAGTCGGTGCGCCGGACTAGACCCAACACGGTCCGGATCGTCGGCGGTCTGTGGCGCAGCCGCATCCTCGAATTCCCCGATGCGGTGGACTTGAGGCCGTCGCCGGACCGAGTTCGCGAAACCCTGTTCAACTGGCTCGGCCGGGACCTGAGCGGCATGGTGTGCCTCGACCTCTTTGCGGGCAGCGGTGCGCTCGGCTTCGAGGCGCTTTCGCGCGGCGCGGCCTCGGTCATCATGGTCGAGAAGAACCCCGTGGTGCTGCGCGCTTTGCGCGACAATGCGGCGAAGCTCGGCGCAACGGGCCTGACGGTCGTTCGCGGCGATGCGCTAGAATTCGCCCGCGGCGCGCACTCCCGATTCGACGTCGTATTCGTCGATCCGCCGTATCGTCTGGGCCTGCAGGCCGCGGCGCTCGATCTTTTGCGTGGGCTTCTCGCCCTAGGGGGGCGGGTATACGTGGAAGGCAACGCCGTCTTCGAACCGCCTCGGGGCTGGGCTATTCTCAAGCGCGCGCGCGCGGGAAACGTGCATTTTCATCTTCTGGTAAGGGAGGCCGATGATCAAGGCGGTGTATCCGGGAACGTTTGATCCGATCACGCTGGGCCACCAGGATTTGGTGAGGCGCGCCGCCGCGTTGTTCGATGAAATCGTCGTCGGCATCGCCGCCAGCCAGGCGAAGCGTCCCTTCTTCGCGCTGGAGGAGCGCGTGCGCCTGGCGCGCGAAGTTCTGAAGCCCTATCGCAACGTGAGAGTCGAGGGTTTCCGGGGCCTTCTCATGGACTTCGTTCGCGCGCAGAAAGCCCAGGTCATTCTTCGGGGTTTGAGAGCGGTGTCGGACTTCGAGTACGAATTCCAGATGGCTGGGATGAACCGCAATCTGTACCCCGACGTCGAAACGGTGTTCCTGACCCCGGCCGAACAGCACCAGTTCATCTCGGCCACCATCGTGCGCGAAATCGCGGTCCTCGGCGGGGACGTGAGCAAGTTCGTGCAGCCGCGCGTGGCTCGCGCGCTCGCGGAGAAGGTCCGAAAGCGGGGGAAGTGAGTTCCTGCGTCATCTCTGGCAGGTCGCGCAGAAGAAGCTGGAGCGCTGGCCGAGCCGCGCCACCCGGATCGCGGCTCCACAGATGCGGCACGGAAGCGCGGCGCGGTCGTAGACGTAGTAGTGCTGCTGAAAATACCCCGAGGAGCCGTCGGAGTGCACGAAATCGCGCAGGCTCGATCCGCCGGCGGCTATCGCGGCAAGAAGAGTGTCCCTCACGGCCGCGACCAGTCGCTCGCAGCGCGCGCGGGAGAGGCTTCCGGAGCGCGCGCGCGGATGGATGCCCGCTTTGAACAGGCTTTCGTTCGCGTAAATGTTCCCGATCCCGACCACGACGTTGGCGTTCATCAATAGCTGCTTGATGCCGACGTCGCGGCCGCGCGTGGCCCGATAGAGGAACTCGGGCGAGAATTGTTCGCCGAGCGGCTCGACGCCGAGCCGGGCGAGCAAGGCATGCCGGAACGCGTCGCCGTCGTTCCACAGCACCAGGCCGAAGCGGCGCGGATCGCGCAGGCGCAACGCGATGCCGCCGAAAACGAGGTCCACGTGATCGTGCTCGCGTGGGAGGGTTCGCGGGTCGATCAGCCGCAGGCTCCCCGACATGCCCAGGTGCACCATGAGCGAGCCGGCGTCGCATTCGAACAGCAGATACTTTCCGCGCCGCGCCAGGCGTTTCACCCGCTGGCCGACGAGGATGCGAGCGAGGTTGCGCGGAATGCGTTGACGCAGATTGGGATTGCGCACGGCGACGCCCGTAATCGTCTTACCGAGCACGAAAGGCTCGATGCCCCGGCGGGTGATCTCGACTTCGGGCAGCTCTGGCACGGCGGAACTCAATGTCCTTGTCTGCCCTTCGAAATATACCTAAACTAGCCCTTCAAGACAGCAAGTGCCTCCATGCTTAACCCCCACAGCCTGTTGCCCATCCGAGTCGGCGTTTTGCGGCTGTTCGCCGCGATGGCGTTCGTCGTGTTTGCGGGATGCGCCGCGACGCCGCCGCAGCCGGCGGCGGGAGAGGATCCGCAGGACGAATCCGACGCGGACGCACCCCCCGGCGAAGCGCGGGCGGCCGCAACCGAACCCGAAGACCGCTCGGCGCTTCCCAATCAGGAGCTGACCGAAAACCTGCTCTACGAATTCCTGCTCGCAGAGATCGCGGGCCAGCGCGGCAACACCGCGCTCTCCGCGCAGGCGTACGTCGATCTGGCGAAACGCACGCGCGATCCCCGGATCGCGCGGCGCGCCACCGAAGTCGCGCTCTACGCGCGGATGAACAACGCCGCCGTCGACGCCGCAACGATCTGGCACGAGACGGAGCCCGACTCGACGCGCCCGCTTCAGGCGCTCTCCGGATTGCTGATCGCGGCGGGCCGCTACGACGAGGCGTTGCCCAATCTCAAGAAACTGCTGGCCGGCTCGGCGAGCGACCCTGCAAACGGATTCGCGCAGCTGACCCGCACGCTTGCCAATGCCCAGGACAAGCAGGCGGCTCTCAAGCTCGTGGACCGTCTCGCCGCAGACTATCCCAAGCTCGCCGAGGCGCATTTTGCCGTCGCTCGGGCAGCGGTCAGCGCAGGCGACGAGCGCGTTGCGCGCGAGGAAGCCCGCAAGGCCGGACAGCTGCGGCCGGACTGGGAGGCGGCGGTCCTGCTCGAAGCGCAACTGATGCAGAAGGTCTCGGTGGACCAAGCGGCATCGTTGCTCGCCGGCTATCTGAAAAAGTATCCTGCAGCGAGGGAAACGCGCCTCGCCTACGCGCGCCTGCTGGTTGCGCAAAAACGCTTTGGCGAGGCTCGAGCCGAGTTCCAGAAGCTCATGGCCGGCGTTCCCGACAGCAGCGACATGGCCTTCGCGGTGGCGCTGCTTTCGCTGCAGCTCAAGGACTACGACGCCGCGGAGAAGTATCTCAAGAGCCTGATCGAAAGCCCCTACCGCGACAAGGATGGAGTGCGCTTGTATCTCGGTCAGGTCGCCGAGGAGCGGAAGAATCTTCCGGAGGCGCTCCACTGGTACGGTGAAGTGGGCGAGGGCGAGCAATACGTGCAGGCGCAGATCCGCTATGCCCAAGTGCTGGCCAGGCAGGGCAAGCTAGACGAGGCAAGGACGCGCCTGCAGCAGGCGGCGGCGAAGAACAGCCAGCAGCGCGTGCAGCTGATCCTCGCCGAAGCGCAGCTGCTGCGCGACGCCAACCAACCCAAGACCGCCTTCGACCTCGTCGGGCAGGCGCTGGAGCGGCTGCCGAACGATCCCGAGCTGCTCTACGACTACGCCATGCTCGCCGAGAAAATCGAGCGTGTGGACATTCTCGAGGCTTCGCTTCGCAAGCTGATCGAGATACGACCCGAGCACGCGCATGCCTACAACGCGCTCGGGTATTCCCTTGCAGACCGCAACCAGCGCCTGCCCGAGGCGCGCGAGCTGATCGAAAAGGCGCTGAAGCTCGCCCCCGACGATTCGTTCATCATCGACAGCATGGGCTGGGTGCTGTACCGGATGGGGGACCTCAAGGACTCGCTCGGCTACCTGCGCCGCGCGTTCGCCGGGCGGCCCGATCCGGAAATCGCCGCTCACTTGGGCGAAGTGCTTTGGGCGATGGGCGAGCGCGCCGAGGCCGAGCGCGTCTGGGGCGAAGCGACCCGGGAAACCCCGGACAACGAAACACTCGCCAATACGATCAAGCGCCTCAAGCGCTGATTTCCTTTGGTCCGCTTTGCCCCCGCGTTTGCTCTAGCGGCATTGCTGGGCGCCTGCGCGTCCTTGCCCGGGACCGGGCTTCCCATCCCGGGCGGCTTCGAGTTATCCGGCCGCGTCGCGGTCCGGCACGGAAAAGACGCCGCATCCGGCCGGATCTTCTGGCGGCACTCGAACGACGCCGACGAAGTGCTCATCACCTCGCCCCTCGGCCAGGGAGTCGCGCGCCTCAATCGGAAGGGCGATCAGTTCCAGCTGGTTACCGGCGATCGGAAGGAATACCGCGCCGACAACGCGGAGGACCTGACCGAGCAGGCGCTCGGCTGGCGGCTTCCGCTCGCCGGGCTCTCGGACTGGGTGCAGGCGCGGCCCAGCCCAGGCCGGCCTGCGGAGGTTCGCGGCGACGTGAACCGGGACTTGGAACTATGGCAGGACGGCTGGCACGTCGCCTACGAGGAATTTCGCGAAGGACGGCCATTCCGGCTGCGCATGTCGCGCGAAAATCTGGAAATTACCCTGGTCGTGGATCAATGGACAAATTGAATGCGTGGGAGCGCCGCTATCCGGCCCCTGCCAAGCTCAACCTCTTCCTGCACGTCGTCGGGCGGCGCCCCGACGGCTATCACCTGCTGCAGACCGCCTTCCGGCTGATCGAGCGCTGCGACTGGCTGCGCTTTACGCCGCGCGCGGACGCCGAGGTAGAGCGCGCGCGGGCCTTGCCCGGCATTGCCGCAGATGAAGACCTCGCCGTGCGCGCCGCACGGCTCCTGCAAGCCGAGGGCGGATCGAACCGGGGCGTCGACATCGACATCGAAAAGAACATACCGATCGGCGGAGGACTGGGCGGCGGCAGCTCCGATTGCGCGACCACTCTCGCGGTCCTGAACCGCCTGTGGGGGCTCGCTCTGCCGAAGCAGAAGCTCGCCGCGATTGCGCTCACGCTCGGGGCGGACGTTCCGTTCTTTCTTTTCGGCGGGAACGCCTTCGCCGAGGGCATCGGCGAGCGGCTCGCGCCGCTCGAATTGCCGCCCGCGTGGTACGTCGTTCTCGTTCCACCGGTCGCGGTGGCCACGCAAGCGATTTTCACCGCGCCTGAATTGACACGAAATTCGAAAACCTTCAAAATATCAAGCTTTTCTGCCGGTTTCGGGAGGAACGACCTGGAACCGGTCGTGTGTCGGCGCCATGCGGAGGTGGCGGCGCATCTCGAGTGGCTCAGGCAGTTCGGAGATGCGCGCATGAGCGGCTCAGGCGCTTGCGTATTCGTCGGATTTGCGACCGAGCGCGAAGCGCGCGCTGTCCTATCCAGGATGCCCGCGGAGATGCGCGGCTTTACCGCGCGCGGGCTGGATCGGCATCCGCTCGCGGCGTTGTTGGAGCAAGTTTAGCGCTTGGGGAGTCGCCAAGCTGGTTAAGGCAGCGGATTTTGATTCCGCCATGCGAGGGTTCGAATCCTTCCTCCCCAGCCATCAGATTTCGAGACGAGGGCCCAGGGATTAGGGACTGGCGAAACAGCGAGCCGCCGATGCGGCTGATTTTTTGTGAGCAAGGCTTGGGTCGAGTCCCTGGCCCCTGGACTAAAGCGCATGGCCTACGAAAGCCTGATGGTTTTCACCGGGAACGCCAACCCGCTGCTCGCGCACGCGGTGGTGAGAAGGTTGAACATCCCGCTCGGCCACGCCACCGTGGGCAAGTTCTCAGACGGCGAGATCATGGTCGAGCTTCTGGAGAACGTGCGCGGCAAGGACTGTTTCGTGCTGCAGTCCACCTGCTCGCCGGCGAACGACAGCCTGATGGAAGTGCTGTTGATGGTGGATGCGCTGAAGCGCGCCTCGGCGACCCGCGTGACGGCGGCGATCCCGTATTTCGGCTACGCGCGCCAGGACCGGCGCCCGCGCTCGGCCCGCGTGGCGATCAGCGCGAAGGTGGCGGCGAACATGCTGCAGGCGGCAGGAGTGGACCGCGTGCTGACGATGGATCTGCACGCCGACCAGATACAGGGATTTTTCGACGTGCCCGTGGACAATATCTACGCCACCCCCGTGCTGCTCGGGGACGTATGGAAGCACCAGTACGAGAACCTGCTGGTGGTATCGCCGGACGTGGGCGGCGTCGTGCGCGCGCGCGCGATGGCGAAGCGCCTGGAATCGGACCTCGCGATCATCGACAAGCGGCGGCCCCAGCCGAACGTGTCGGAAGTGATGAACGTGATCGGCGACGTGAAGGGGCGCAACTGCGTCCTCATGGACGACATGGTCGACACCGCCAACACGCTGGTCAAGGCGGCGCAGGCGCTGAAGCAGGAGGGCGCGACCCGCGTGGTCGCGTACTGCACGCACCCTGTGCTCTCGGGCGGGGCGGTGGAGCGCATCGCCGAGTCGGAGATCGACGAGCTGGTGGTGACCGACTCCATCCCGCTGTCCAAGGCCGGCCAGGCTTGCAAGAAGATCCGCGTGCTGTCGGTCGCGGGGCTGCTCGCGGAGACGATTCTGCGGATCAGCAACGAGGACTCGGTGAGCTCGCTGTTCATCGAATAGATTTTTCAACGGCGGCGCCTGGTCGCGGGCGCCGCCTCAATCGAGGAGAGGCAACATGGCATTCGAAGTCGTCGCGCAAGCGCGCAAAGGGCAAGGGAGGGGTGCGAGCCGCCGCCTGCGCCACAGCGGGAAGGTGCCCGGGATTCTCTACGGGGGCAAGAAACCCGCGGTCAACATCGAGCTCGATCACAACCCGCTGTACCACCAGCTGCGCAACGAGAAGTTTCACGCGTCGGTCCTGACGCTCGCCCTCGACGGCGCGAAGGAGCAGGTGCTGCTGCGGGCGGTCAACATGCATCCGTTCAAGATGGAAGTGCAGCACGTCGACTTCCAGAGAGTTTCGGTGGACGAAAAAATCCACATCAAGGTGCCGCTGCACTTCGTCAACGCGGAGAAGTCGCCCGCGATCAAGGAGCAGGGCGGGCTCATCACCCACGTCCTGAGCGAGATCGACGTCCGCTGCCTGCCTTCGGATCTGCCCGAATTCATCGAGGTGGACCTGTCTGCGCTCGCGATCGGGCACTCGATCCACGTGCGCGCGCTCCCGCTGCCCAAGGGCGTGGAGATCGCCCTGGGGGGCAACGAGAATCCGACCGTCGCTTCGGCGCAGATCCCGAAGGCGGCGATCGCCGAGGAAGAGGAGGCCGCCGCCGCTGCCGCGGCTGCCGGGGTTGCCGGGGTCGAGGGAGTCGTCGCACCCGCCGAGGCCGTGCCTGCCGCCGCCGACGTGCCCAGCATCAAGCAGAAGGCGCCGGAAGCCGCGCCCCCTGTTGATGAGAAGGGCAAAGGCGGCAAGGGCGAAAAGGCCGACAAGGGCGACAGAGGCGACAAGAAATAGCGCCTGTTGCTACCACGCGAAAAGGGCGCGGTAACCCCGCGCCCTTCAAGGACCGGCGTCGCGATAAGCTTGCGCCGCCTGCTTTACTGCCCCGACCTCGGCTGACGCCTCGGTTTCCCCGTCCGGAGTGACACTGTCCAGCGACCTTTCTTCATGCATTCTCTAAAACTGATCGCAGGCCTCGGGAATCCCGGAAGGAAGCACGAGAGGGACCGGCACAACGTCGGCTTCTGGTTCGTGTCGCGCCTCGCGGCCACGCAGCGCATCGAGCTGAAATCGGTCGCCAAGTATCACGGGCTGCTCGGCAAGCTCGCGCTCGCCTCGGGCGACTTGTGGCTGCTGCTGCCGCAGACTTACATGAACCTCTCGGGCAAATCCGTAGGCGCGCTCGCGCGCTTCTACAAGATCCTACCTGAGGAAATCCTGGTCGCGCACGACGAGCTCGATTTCCCGCCGGGCACGGCGAAGCTCAAGCTCGGCGGCGGGGTTGCCGGACACAACGGCCTGAAGGACATCGCCGCCCAGCTCGGCACGCACGACTTCTGGCGCCTGCGGATCGGCATCGGCCATCCGGGGAACAAGGACCTCGTGGCCGACTACGTGCTGACTCCGCCGCCCGCGGGCGAACGCGAATTGATCGAGACGGCGCTCGATCGCTCGCTGGAAGCGTCGGGCCATCTGCTCGACGGCGATATGGAAGCGGCGATGCTCAAGCTGCACACGAAATCCTGATGTCTCTCAAATGTGGAATCGTCGGTCTGCCCAACGTAGGTAAATCGACTCTCTTCAATGCTCTGACCAAGGCGGGAATCGCGGCGGACAACTATCCGTTCTGCACGATCGACCCCAACATCGGCATCGTCGAAGTGCCCGATCCGCGCCTCGGGCAAGTAGCGGCGATCGCCGCGCCGCAGAAAGTCGTCGCGGCGGCGGTCGAGTTCGTCGACATCGCCGGACTGGTGGCGGGGGCTTCGAAGGGCGAGGGCCTGGGCAACCAGTTCCTCGCCAACATCCGCGAGTGCGACGCGATCGCGCACGTGGTGCGGTGCTTCGAGGATCCGAACGTCGTTCACGTCGCCGGCAAGGTCGATCCGGTTTCGGATATCGAAACGATCCACACCGAGCTCGCTCTCGCCGATCTGGCGTCAGTGGAAAAAGCCTACGCGCGTTACGGCAAAGTGGCGAAGACCGGCGGGGACAAGGAAGCGCAGCGCATCGTCGCCGTGCTCGACAAGGTGCGCCCGGCGCTCGACGAGGCTCGTCCCGCGCGCAGCGTGCCGCTCTCGAAGGAAGAGCAGGCCGTCCTCAAGCCGTTTTTCCTCTTGACGGCGAAGCCCGCGATGTACGTCGCCAACGTCGCCGAGCACGGATTTAAGAGTAACCCTCTACTTGCTCAGGTCGAGGACTACGCGAAGAAGGAAGGCGCGCCGGTCGTGCCCATCTCCGCCGCGCTCGAAGCGCAGATCGCCGACCTGCCGGACGAGGACAAGCAGGTTTTTCTCGACGATATGGGAATGAAAGAGCCCGGCCTCGACCGCTTGATCCGCGCCGGGTATGCGCTCTTGGGCCTGCAGACCTATTTCACCGCCGGACCGAAGGAAGTGCGCGCCTGGACCGTTCCGGTCGGCGCCACGGCGTCGCAGGCGGCCGGCGTGATCCACACCGACTTCGAGCGCGGCTTCATCCGCGCCGAAGTCATCGCCTACGCGGACTACGTCGCCTGCAAAGGCGAGCAGGGCGCGAAAGAAGCGGGGAAGATGAGGCTGGAGGGGAAGGATTACGTCGTGCGGGATGGGGACGTGATCTACTTCCGCTTCAATGTCTGACGGGAACGTCGGCTATCGACCCTGAGCCGTCGGTCGCCTTTCTCCATACTGGACATTCACGGATAGGATAATCAATTCTCCTGCGCGCCGCACCGATTATCCCCGGCGAGTCCAGATCCGGAGAGTGCTGCCGCGGGGCCGTAGTGTTCTAGGTGACCCGGGCGTCGCTGCTTGGATTCGAAGCGCAGCGTTAGGAAAATCTACGCGCCTGTGGTGCGTTGGTCAAATGAGCGAGTTCTAACAGGGTATACCCGGAGCACACGCGTATCTACCCTTACGGTGAAATGTCCGTACTATCCCTAAATCAGCGAATTCTTATTTGACCCACTAGCACTGTACGCGTAGATTTTTCCGCTTCAGCTTTAAATCCAGCGCGGCCCGGAGACGGATAGGATAATCAATTCTCCGGCGCGCCGCAGTTCCAGTGCGTGAAGCTGTCCTGAACGGCGCACATCGGCCTTATGTTTACTTGGCTTGGGAGGAAAGAGAAATGAAGAACGCGATCGCATCATCCTTTCTTGCATTCTTCGCCGCATGGAGCGTCTCGGCTCGGGGCGGAGAAATACACCAGACGGTGTCGAGCCTTCCATCGGAGTTGCGCACGCCCTTGGGGCTCAGGTCGAACACCCTCGAGAAGAAGCAGACCTCCATCGGTTGCTACGACATCTTCACCGGGCTCTTCATCGACTGCGGCTACGATATGAGCTTCCGGGGCTTGTCCCCGGACCCGCATGCGCCCGCTCATCCCCTCGGCGACCTGCAAGTCATCGCCCCCGCCCTGGGCGCTAGGACCACCTTCGTCGCCGGGCAAACGAGCAACGACATCGTCTTCGTCTCGCAGCAGATCCCGACCGCGAGCGGGAAAATCGATACGGTCCTCAACGTGAGGGTGCCGCCCGGCTGGCATACCGTCTTTCCGGAGTCTCTGGATGCGACGAGAACCAGCTGGCGCTTCGTCACGACCGTCGATGTCGCGGTGACCGGCCTGACGAGCTTGTCAGGCGCGCCGTGCGGATCCGCGGGCGTGTCGGTCGTTCGCTGCCGCAGCGCCGATACCGCGCACACCGACGACGTCGCTTTCTTCGGCACGGGCGACGCGCTCGTCTATCTGAACGCCATCGCCGACAGTTTTTTCCTGCAGGCGGACCAGCCGCTCAGCGTCAACGACATGAGCCTCCTCAAGGGCGGCGTTTTCGACATAAAGAACAACTACGCCCCTCCGCACCGGACCCACCGGGTCGGCATGAGCGCGGACATCAACAAGACCGCCGGCAACTGCAAGCAGAACAAGACTCTGCGCGCCGTCGTCAACGACATCATGGCGCCCATCCCCGGGTCTCCGTTCGCGATCAATCGGACGCTCAACAGCCTAGGGCGCTTCCTGTGCGAGGAGACCGGGACCAAGCCGACCAACAACATCCACATCGACTTCGACGTGCAGGCGCCGCCGTCGCCTTCGCCGTTCCAATAAGAACAAGAGGACACCGCCATGTCACGCCTAATCAAGATCGTCCTGCTTGGATTCCTGGCCTTCGTCGCCGACACGCACGCGGTCGGGCTGCTCCCCACACCGGTCATCACCGATGCGCACGTCGACGCCGACGCCTCCTTCGGATCGGGCTTTGGCAGGTACATCTACTCGTATACGGTAAGCAATTCCGCCAAGAGCAGCGGCGAGATCTGGAGGTTCAGGCTCGACGTGTCGTTCGACCAATCGACGAACGGGATGAGCTTCAATGGGTTCGGATTCACGATACCGCAGGGCTCGAGCCTGGTCGACTTCAACACCTTGCTCTTCCAGCTCTTGTCGGTGAACAACGCGGTGTCCACGTCCACGCCCTTTCAGTTGCAGACCATCGTTCCGTTCGGACAAGGCGTGCCGCCGGGATGGAACGGCGGATTGGGCCTGGACGGATACGCGAGCTTCAGCAGCGGCGACTTCACGCCCAACATTCTTCCGGGCGCCAGCCTCGGCGGGTTCCAGTTGACGAGCTTCGGCGTCCCGACCATACGCAAGGTGCAGCTCATCCCGTTCTGGATGCACATCGTCGAGGACCACGACGCGGTCACCGATGCGGATCTCGCGGCCGCGGGGCAGATCGACCAGGACATCATCTTCGGCACGGTCACGCTCGGCCCCTCCGGAGTCGGCCGCGGCTCGTTCGCCCACTGGGACGAGCTGCGCGACGATCTTCCCCAGGCGGTAAAACTCGGATGGATCAGCGACAACAAGCTGGCGAACGCCCTGACGAGCCAGCTCGCCACCGCGCGGCAGACGCTCGACGGCGGCGACCGCTTCACCGCCAAGATCCAGTTGCAGACCGTGCTCGATACCATCAATCAGTCCACCGCCGCGCAACGCACCAGCGAAGGGTTCGCATTGGTGGCGCTGAATGTCCAGTCGCTGATCGACAATACTCCCGACAACCAGGTCGAGCCCAAGATCACGCTGACGCCGAAGAGTTCGGTCTTGTCCGTGGGAGGTCAGCAGGCGCTTTCGGCACGGCTGATCGACCTCGCCAATGGCAGCCGGCCGATCGTGGGCGAGCAGATACGTTTCCACGTCGATTCCGGTCCCAATCCCGGTGATCTCGGCGGCGCGCTGACGGACGCGCAGGGCAACGCCAGCGTTACCTACATCGGTAGGCAGCCCGGCCTCGACAAAGTGGTGGCAAGCACGGGAGGAGGAGAAGTGAGCTTCGACGATTCGGGGCAGGTGCTGTGGACGGGCGGGACGGACCTCGTCGTTCCGCTCTTCGTTCCGCCTTTGCTGATCACCACCGGAGGGAACGGTCTCTTCGTCAGCGAGGAGACGCAGAACATCGGCAACCTCCCGACGCCTGCGACGGTCACGCGGTATTTCATCTCGCCGGATCAGAGCTTCGATCCGGCGACGACCTCGGTCGTCGGCGAGCGCCAGGTCCCGGCGCTGAAGCCGGGCGAGTCGAGCACGGTCAAGCAGGTGCCGTTGACGGTGCCGAGCGGTCTTCCTGCCGGAACGTATTTCCTGGCCGCCTGCGCCGACGCCGGCAACAACGTCGTGGAGCTGGACGAAACCAACAATTGCTCGTTCATCCAGCTGAAAGGCCGGGAAACCCGCGTCGTGCCGATGGATCCGCCCAACACGCCGCTCAATTGCGCGTTCGCGGTGGCGAGCCCGGCGCTGCTCTGGCCGCCGGATCACAAGGTGATCGGCATCGCCATCGCCGGTGTCACCGGCGCGGCGAGCATCATGATCGCCAGCATCACTCAGGACGAGCCGGTCAACGGCCTCGGTGACGGGGACACTTCCCCCGACGGCTTCGGGGTCGGCACGGGGTCGTTGAGCCTGCGCGCCGAGCGCTCCGGGCTCGGAAACGGCAGGGTGTACGCGGTATCGTTCTCGGCGAGCGACGGCCAGGGCGGTACGTGCACCGGCCGGGTCGGGGTCGGCGTTCCGCACGATCAGGGGCAGGGCCGGATTCCGATCGACGACGGGCAGATCTACGATTCCACCGCGCCCTGAGCGATGAGCTGATCGCCGGCATTGCGTGAGGTCCCGAGCGGGCTACCCGCCTTTCTCCTCCGCCACGGGTGAAATGACGCTGGCGTAATGGACGTTGCGTAGTGTTTGCCTGACTAGTTTGAAGCGGCGCGGGGGCGTTGCCCGTTGGGCAGGGCTATGACTGGCCTGCAAGAAGCACGTCAACAGCGAAGGCAGCGAGCGCAACGCGCTTTGGATTCCCGGGAGGACATCATGAAAGCATTCGTTTCGATGTTGCTGCTGCCGTGGAGTCTCGCGGCAGGTCCCACTGGCAAGATGAGGCTGGAAGGGAAGGACTACGTCGTTCGCGATAGGGACGTGATGTACTTCAGGTTTAACGTTTGACCCTTATCGTTCTCCCCGGAGCGTAAACGCCAACGCCTAATGAGTGCGCCAATAACTCTGCTCGGCTTTGTCTTAGTCCTGCTGCTCAACCTATTGGCGGCATCTGCGTCGGCAGTGGACGTATTGACCCAGCACAATGACAATCAGAGAACTGGAGCAAATCTAAATGAAACTGTCCTCACGCCAGCAAACGTGCAGGCAGGATTTGGCTGGCTGTATTCGCGTTCGGTGGATGGCCAGATTTATGCGCAGCCTCTTTACGTGGAGGGAGTGAACATACCCGGTAAGGGGCGAGCCAATGTGGTTTTCGTAGCTACTGCCAACAATTGGGTATATGCGTTCGAAGCTGGCGCCCTCGGTAGCCCGGTACCGTTTTGGTACAAACACCTGGGACCCGCAGTGCCCGTCAGGGCCATCATTCCTAGTCCTCCGTTTAACATCGACCCGGTGATCGGAATCATAGCAACGCCAGCAATCGATCTCGATTCGAACACCCTTTACGTGGTCGCCAAGACCCTCAAAGATGGGCTATTTCGCCAACAACTCCACGCCCTTGCACTCGAGACCGGCGACGAAAAGTTTGGAGGACCAGTCGACATAAAGGCCGATAACTTCGTCCCAAGAAATCAGTTGAACCGGCCAGGGCTCTTGATTACCAGGGGATCGGCCAACAACATCGTGTGGATCGCGTTCGGATCTCACCAGGATCAGCTTCCTTGGACAGGATGGGTATTCGCTTATAACGCTCGGTCGTTGCTGCACATGGCCCATTTCAAGGTGACAGATCCTGGACAACAAGGTGGCATTTGGCAAAGTGGGCAAGGGCTGGCGGCCGATAACGAGGGCAACGTTTATTTCATGACCGGCAATGGCGATTTCAATGCGGATCAAGGCGGCCACAATTACGGGATGAGCTTCGTAAAGCTCGGTCTCAGAAACAATGGACTGAGCGTTCTCGACTGGTTTACCCCTCACAACTGGCGAGCTTTAGGCGCGCCGAACGTCGGGGATGACGACTTAGGCTCAGGTGGCCCGCTGATCTTGGGCAACAGCCCTGCGCTCATCGGAGGAGGAAAAGAAGGTGTTCTCTATTTGCTGAACAAAGACAACATGGGCCATTTCCGTCGGTCGTCGTCTGCATGCCCAGCTGACTGCCAGATTGTGCAGCGTTTTCGGGCGACGGGTCTCTCTGGTTGTCCTTCCACAAGTAACCCTACATTCCACATTCATGGCGCGCCCGTATATTGGCGGTCCGGGAATACCGACAATATTTATGTTTGGGCCGAAAGCGACAAATTGCTGCAATTCCAGCGAACAGGTCTGTTGGGAATATTCTTCAATACCACGCCGTTTGCGATGAGTAAGTTGTGTGATCCGCCCGGAATGCCTGGTGGGATTCTCTCCATTTCTGCAAGCTCTGGCGATCAGAATAGCGGAGTCTTGTGGGCTTCGCTTCCGTTGCAAGGAGACGCGAACTCAACTGTCGTACCGGGTGTTCTTAAGGCATTTGATGCCGCGAATGTCTCAAAGGAGCTTTGGACCAGTGAAATGCATCCGTCTCGAGACCACGTTGGGGATTTTGCTAAATTTGTCGCACCCACAGTCGCGAAGGGGCTCGTGTATCTGGCGACGTTTTCAAATCAGCTCAAGGTGTATGGCTTACTGCCGCCTGCACCGCCACCGCCGATCCATTTGGTGCTTTCTATCGAACCGAATCCGACGATCAACTCCCAGTCTACCTCTCCGAAGATTTCGTCTCATGTAGTCATTCATGCCAAGAATGCAGACTTGCAGAATGCACCCGACATCAATGGATTGACGGTAACCATAGACGATGTGCAGGTTGGAACGACCGGATCACCGGGATTTGATTACACGTTCGTTCTTAAGAGATTTGGTTCCGGACGTTTTCGCTACGTTGTTTACCCGAAAATCGAAGTCTCTGGACCTGGGTATTTCACGGCGGACTTGATCTACAACGGAGACGATGAAGTCTGGATGAGCTACACGCCGAACAGGTAACGGGAAGTCACTTTGATGTCCTACTTGAGGCGCATTCAATCGAACGTCCTCTCTTGGCCGATTCGCGACATGACTGAATGCGACCCAGTGAGCCTGACCGACTACGCCCTGTTCGGCCTGCGGACTTTCTTTACGGCCCGACCGAAGGAAGTGCGCGCCTGGACCGTTCCGGTCGGCGCCACGGCGTCGCAGGCGGCCGGCGTGATCCACACCGACTTCGAGCGCGGCTTCATCCGCGCCGAGGTCATCGCCTACGCGGACTACGTCGCGTGCAAGGGCGAGCAGGGGCGAAAGAGGCCGGGAAGATGCGGCTGGAAGGCAAGGACTACGTCGTGCGGGATGGGGACGTGATGCATTTCAGATTTAACGTCTGACGGCGTCCGGACATTTCAGGGTTTGACCGCGACCGCCGAAAGGGCGATGTTGGTCACATTGAAGATGAAAGCGTTTTCGAAACCGGGTAGATCCGTGTTGCCGTTAACTGTGCTCGCGTTGTCGACAATAATGAGAGCGCCCCGGCCGGGGAAAACAGCATTCGCAACGGCGTAGAGCTTGTCGCGGCTCGTATCCACGAAGATATGGTTCTGAACCCCGTCTCCTGGATCGATGGTCCGGTTCGCCGTGATCGGTCCCGAGATCAGCCGGCTGGCATTGTCGAAAACCAGAATCTTTCCATCGGACTGAGCCGCGTACAGGCGGTCGTGCGCGGTGTCC
>Ga0209647_1001223_pt1 | contig 22310 bp, 26 predicted proteins | sample GraSoi_2013_60cm_FD_185827 | JGI IMG/M metagenome (GOLD analysis project Ga0209647, IMG submission 185827) | Grasslands soil microbial communities from the Angelo Coastal Reserve, California, USA - Sample 9_17_2013_60cm (SPAdes) (version 2) | ecosystem: Environmental > Terrestrial > Soil >... | reverse complement strand
CCTCCAGCTCGACAAAGATCAAAAAGCCACAGAAAGCGCCTATGCTTTCTCCGCCCTGACTTTTGCCACCCTCCCGATAACGGTCGCAACACTTCCCAACAACTATGTGGTTTCCTATATCGTAGGATACCCCACGACCAATGCCCCCCCTGAACCGGACAAAGTCCCAGTATTCATCCGCAACCGTACCTTCCGTATTTGATATTCCTTTCTCTGATACCCGGCTTTCCGCCGGGAACAAGCCCCTTACACAAAGGCCTCCATCTATCTTTCTAATTATTTCTTGCGACAGCGCCATCCCGCGCCCTCATCGCAAGTCCATCCATTACAATACAACACAATTGAAAAAGTATATTCTTTCCCTCGCCAGCGCAACCATTTTATCCATAGTATTTTACGCTTGTTCCAATAACGCAACCAGCAAAGCTGCCTTCCCCGATACATCCGCAGCAGCAAAAGATACTTCCGCGATGAAACAGACTACCGCCGTCTATACCTGCAAAATGCATCCTGAAGTCATAAGCAACAAACCCGGCAAATGCCCCAAGTGCGGGATGGACCTCGTCAAAAAAGAAACGATGCCAAAGGATAGCACCATGCAAGGCATGAAGATGGACAGCTCCAAATAGTAAACGTCTTAACACAATCAAATGGTTCAGAAACTTATTGAACTTTCCCTCCGCAACAGGCTCATCGTATTGACAGCAGCTTTGAGCCTGCTCGCCTGGGGGATCTTCGCCGTCCGGCAAAATCCCATAGATGCCATCCCCGACCTGTCCGAAAACCAGGTCATCGTATTCACCGAGTGGATGGGCCGCAGCCCCCAGATCATCGAAGACCAGGTCACCTTCCCCCTCGTCTCCAACCTGCAAGGCATCCCCAACGTAAAGAACATTCGGGGCACTTCCATGTTCGGGATGAGCTTCGTCTATATCATTTTTGACGACAACACCGACAATTATTGGGCGCGTACCCGTGTTCTGGAACGATTGAACTACGCTCAGCGACTACTACCGCAGGACATAACACCTACACTTGGCCCTGACGGCACCGGCGTAGGGCACGTCCTATGGTATACTCTCGACGCCCCCGGTTTGGACCTCGGCGAACAGCGCGCCCTCCAGGACTGGTATATCAAATTCGGGTTGCAAACCGTACCCGGCGTCGCTGAAATTGCTTCCTTCGGCGGCTTTGAAAAACAATACCAGCTTGTCGTCGATCCCGTCAAACTCCAATACTACAATATCTCCCTGACCGATGTCATGAACAAAGTAAAAGCCAACAACAACGATGTAGGCGGCCGCAAATTCGAGATGAGCGATATGTCCTATATCATCCGGGGGCTGGGTTACGTCAAAAATAAAGAAGACCTGGAAAATATCGGGCTGACCAACAACAAGGGCATCCCCATCCGGGTAAAAGACATCGGCGCCGTACAGTTAGGCGGGGACCTGCGTCTTGGCATCTTCGACCAGAACGGAGAAGGCGAGTCTGTGGGCGGCATCGTCGTCATGCGCAACGGGGAGAATGCGGATAAAGTCATCGCCGCCGTCAAAGAAAAAATGAAGGACGTAGAAAAGGGACTGCCCGAGGGCGTTCACTTCAAGATCGCCTACGACCGCAGCAGCCTGATCGAAGCAGCCATAGCCAATATCAAAGGCAAGCTCGGGGAGGAAATGCTGGCCGTATCCCTGGTCGTCATTTTATTCCTATTCCACTGGCGCAGCGCTATGAGCATCATCATCCAGATCCCCATCACCATTGCCATCAGCTTCATCCTGCTCAACGCCTTCGGCCTGTCCTCCAATATCATGTCCCTCACCGGCATTGCCCTGGCCATCGGCGTCATCGTAGACAACGGCATCATCATGTCCGAAAATTCTTACCGGAACCTGGCCGAGTGGCAGGCCAGTCATTCACCCAATAAACAATAATTGTATGGCACTTAAAAATAGTGGGTCCAAAAGAAACGATTACTACCGCATCCCTTTCGCGGAACGACTGGCCATCATCGAACGATCATGCAAACAGGTATCGCGCGGCGTTTTCTTTTCGACCGTCATCATCATCACCTCCTTCCTGCCCGTATTCCTGCTGACCGGACAGGAAGGGAAGCTCTTTCACCCCCTGGCCTATACCAAGACCTTTATCCTGCTTGTAGACGCCTTCCTCGTCGTCACCCTGGCGCCCGTTCTCATTTCCTTTTTTATGCGGGGCCGCTTCCACAGTGACCACGCCAACCCCATCAACCGGGTCCTGGAAAGGATGTATGAGCCCCTGATCCGCTGGTGCATCCGCTGGCGGAAAACCACCATCGGCATCAATATCCTCGCCCTGATAATCAGCATTCCCCTTCTCCTGAGCCTGGGAAGAGAGTTCATGCCGCCACTCGATGAAGGATCGCTCCTGTTTATGCCTGTGACCCTACCGGATGTTGCCAACTCCGAGGTAAAGCGGTTACTGCAGGTGCAGGACAAGATCATCAAATCCGAACCGGAAGTGATGAATGTTTTGGGCAAGGCAGGCCGGGCCAATACCGCCACCGACAACTCCCCCATCAGCATGATCGAAACCATCGTACTGCTAAAGCCCAAATCACAGTGGCGTCCCGGTATCACCAAAGAAGACATCATCAACGAACTCAATAGCAAACTACAGATCCCCGGCGTTACCAACGGCTGGACACAGCCCATTATCAACCGGATCAACATGCTGTCCACCGGTATCCGTACCGATGTCGGCGTCAAGGTATATGGACAGAACCTGGATACCATCTATGCCTTCGCCCAGAAAGTAAAAACTGAATTGCAGGGTATCAACGGTGTAAAGGACTTGTATGTGGAGCCGATCACGGGCGGCAAATACATCGACATCAACATCAAACGCGACGAGATCGTCCGGTACGGACTCAGCATCGATGACGTGAACACCGTCATCGAAAGCGCATTAGGCGGCGCCCGGCTCACCACCACCATCGAAGGCCGGCGCCGCTTTTCCGTCAACGCCCGTTACGCCCAGGATTTCCGGGATAACCTGGATGCCCTCAAACGCCTGTCCGTGCAGACCCTGCAATCCGGGCCCATCCCTTTAAGTGCCGTCGCGGATGTACAGATCTCCGAGGGACCTCCTATGATCAATTCTGAGAATGCCTTACTACGGGGTACCGTCCTTTTCAACGTGCGCGACCGGGACCTCGCAGGCACCGTCCAGGAGTCCCAGGACCGGCTCAATAAGATGCTGACCCGCCTGCCCAAAGGCTATTTCCTGGAATGGAGCGGACAGTACGAGAACCTTATCAGCGGCGAAAGGACCTTAAAGCTCATTCTGCCCATTGTATTACTGGTCATCTTTGTCTGCATGTACTTTGCCTTCCATTCCGCCCGCGAAGCCTTCCTGAGCCTCATCACCATCCCCTTCGCCCTGATTGGAGGTGTATATATGGTCTATTTCTGGGGAGTCAACCTATCCGTAGCGGTCGCCGTCGGATTCATCGCCCTCTTCGGCCTCGCCGTGGAAACCGGTATCGTTATGGTCATTTATCTGAATGACGCCATGCAGCAACTCATCACCGCCAAAGGCAACTCCCGCGAAACCATCACGAACGCCGATCTACGGGAATACGTAATCGCCGGCGCTGCCAAACGATTACGCCCCAAGCTGATGACCGTATGCGTATCCTTATTCGGCCTCATCCCTATCCTATGGAGCTCCGGGATAGGCAGTGACGTCATGAAACCCATCGTCCTGCCTATGATCGGCGGTGTATTCACTTCGTCCATTCATATACTACTCGTCACCCCTCTCATTTTTTTAATGAGCAAAGAATATGAATTAAGAAAACACGGTAAAATAGACGTGTTGGAAGCAAAACATTAATCTATGCAAAAGTCAATCATCCTACTTATCCTCCTCCTCACGGTACAGGCCAAAACCAACGCCCAATCCACTATGAAGCTGGAGGATATCCTTTCCGTCGTCCAAACCAACCACCCCTCCGTAAAAATGTACGATGCGGATATCCGCTCTTCCGATGAAGCCGCCAAAGGCGCCCGAAGCTGGGAAGCTCCCGAACTCGGTACCGGCTTGTGGATGACGCCCTATAATCCTTCCTTATGGAAAAGGAATGCCGACGGCACCCCCGGCATGGGACAGTATATGATCTCCGCCCAGCAAATGATCGCCAATAAAAAAGAACTCGACGCCAATGAGAAGTACCTGCGGGCCGTCTCCGCCGCGGGCAAAGAGTCAAAACAGGCCAATCTGAACGAACTGTATGCCGCCGCCAAAATGAGTTACTATACCTGGCTCATCACCGGGAAAAAACTCCGGGTCCTCGACGACAACGAAAAGCTGCTTCAATTCATGATCCAAAGCACCGAGATCAGATTCAAAAACAACCTGGGCAAACTGAACGCCTACTATAAAGCCAAGGCCGCATTAGGCGACATCGAAAACCAGCGTATCCAACTCCAAAACGAGATCATACAACAACAAGTCCGCCTCAACACCCTCATGAACCGGGATGCACAGGCCAATTTCCAAATCGACACTACCTACACGATCAAAGACTACAGCCCCGCAGACAGCAGCTATTTCGGGCAGGCCCGCAGCGACATAAAAGCGGTCCAAAAGAACATCGACCTCGCTTACCTGCAGCAAAACCTCGAAAGAACCAAATTAAAACCCCAATTCGGCATTCAGTACGATCACATGTTCGGTTTCGGCGGCCAGCCCATGCAATACACCCTGATGGCCACCGTCCGCCTGCCCATGGCCGCCTGGTCATCAAAGAAAGCCAAAGCCAGCATTGAAAGTCTGAAATGGAAAGAGCAGTCCCTTGCCCGGCAAAAACAAGTAATGATCAATGAAGCCACCGGCCAGATGCAAGGCCTGTTAACCGCCATTGCCAGCAAAAAACGGCAGGTACAGCTTTTTGAACAAAACATTATCCCCGCCCTGCAAAAGAATTATCAGGTCCTGCAACTCGGTTATGAACAGAACACCGGAGAATTATTCGAACTACTCGATTCCTGGCAGACGCTGAACATGACCCAACTCGAATATCTACAACAAGTACAAGACCTCCTCACCTTGCAGACAGAGATGGATAAAACACTTGAACAAAATTAAAGCCATGCCAAAAAGAAGTCTACACATACCCACCTATATAGGGATCACGCTTATCAGCGTCACCCTGCTCGCAGCAGCCTGTAACCATCACCCTACACGGCAGGCAACCACACAGCCCGCCGAACAAGCCACCGTCGACCTCCACACCCTACTACGGCCAACCAATAGCGCCGTCATATCCGGCATACCCGTCACCACCCTGCAATCCTCCAGTCAATCCCTGCAAACAGAAGCATTAGGTAGGGTAGATTATGATACCCGCCGCGTGCAAACCATCGCCGCCCGGATCTCCGGCAGGATTGAAAAGCTCTATGTCAAATACCGTTACCAGCACGTCCACATGGACGACAAGATCATGGACATTTACAGCCCCGAACTGGTCACCGCCCAGCAGGACCTGCTATTCATCCTGCACAACGATCCCGGAAACACCGCCCTGCTCGATGCCGCAAAAACAAAATTACAATTACTCGGTATGGACAACCAGCAATTGCAACAGGTCATCCAATCCGGTAAACCCCAGTATAAAGTTACCGTATATACTCATTATACGGGCCATATCCACGAAGCCGGCAATATGAACGAAGCTACGGGCAGCGGTCAGCAGTCCGGCGAACTCCCACTCAAAGAAGGCATGTATGTACAAAAAGGGCAGACCGTCTTCCAGTTATACAATACCGATCAGAGCTGGATCATTCTCAATCTTTACCCCGGCAGCGCCTCACGGGTAAAGGCCGGTACTCCCCTCACTATCACCCCTGAGACAGCCCCCGACAAACCCTTCAAAGCAACCATCGGCTATATTGAACCCTTTTACAGGGAGGGCAGCAAAACCCTTACCGCAAGAGTCTATTTCGATAACAGCTACCGGCAACTACCCATCGGCAGCCAGGTAAAAGCCACCATCCGGGGAGCAACCGGCCCCGGCGCCTGGCTTCCCCGCGAAGCCGTCCTGTCCCTCGGCCTGCATCAGGTCGTCCTCAAAAAAGAAAACGGGGCTTTCCAGGTCAGCACCGTACAGACCGGCATCACAACCGACAGCCTCATCCAGATCACCGGCGGATTAAACCCACAGGATAGTGTAGCCGCCAATGCTCAATTCTTAATGGACAGCGAAAGTTTTATCAAAATAAAAAACTAGTTATGAACCCGATATTCAAGATCAGCCTTCTTCTTATCCTGCTCGCCTCCTGCCAGACAGGAACGAAAAACACCGCAAAGAGCGACCCCGACGTCTATTACACCTGCTCGATGGATCCCCAGGTCGTAGAATCCCATCCCGGCAAATGCCCCATCTGCCATATGGAACTAACGCCAGTCCACAAAAGCCAGCAACAGAACCTCGATGAAATAAAACTCAGCCCCCAACAAATACAACTCGGCAATATCCGGGTAGACACCATCCAATCAGCCGGCATGGGCAGTGAAACCGTACTCACCGGCACCGTCAACTTTGACCAGTCTGCCCTGAATGCCATAAGCACCCGGATCGGCGGCCGCATCGAAAGGTTATACTTTAAAAATATCGGCGATCCCATCCCCAAAGGCGCCCGGCTCTACGACCTCTATAGCGAAGACCTGAACAACGCCCAACAGGAATACCTCCTCATTTTACAAAAGCAAAAAATATTAGGCAATTCCATCATCAACTACAATGACCTCGCCCAAAGCGCCAAAAGCAAATTACAGCTTTGGGGCATGACCGACGCCCAGATCAACCAACTAATCACAACCGGCAAAGCCGCTACCACCACCCCGTTTTACAGCACCGCCAGTGGAATCATCACCGAACTCAATGTCAAAGAAGGCGATTATGTCACCGAAGGCGGCACCATCGTAAAACTGGTTAACCTCTCCACCGTATGGATCGAAGCTCAGGTCTATACCTCCCAGCTTGCCCAATTCAATCCCACAGCCACCGTCAATATACAATTCCCCGACCTGCCCGGTAAGACCCTCCCCGGAAAAATAGCCTTCGTCAATCCAGAGGTCAATCCCGACAACCGCATCAACCTAATGCGGGTAGTCGTCCCCAACAAAGACAACCAGCTCCGGCCAGGTATGTCCGCCTACGTCACCCTCAAAGACCCTCGACGAAAAACCCTATCCCTTCCCTCCGATGCCGTCCTCAGAAACGGTAGCATGTCCACCATCTGGGTGGAAACAGCCCAGAATACCTTCAAAAGCCGGATGGTACAAACCGGCCAGGAAGGCGACGGCCTCATCGAAATCAAATCCGGCCTGCAACCCGGCGACGCCATCGTCACCAGCGGGGCCTACCTGCTGCAAAGCGAGTATATCTTCCGAAATGGAGCGGGTCCTATGGAAGGAATGGATATGAGCAAAATGAAAATGTAGCTACCATATTCCCTCCGGGAAAACTTTACCAGTCATCGTTTCAACGCCGAGCGCGCCCGGCGGAACGGACGGGGATGGGGGAAACATCATTGTGAGTGTGCCGCTACCAACAATAAATTTATAAAGGCCTGTGCCACTACCACTGGCAATATGCCATTCTCCGGTATTGGCGGTAAGTGAACAATGCATCAGTATAATGAAAGTTCCTTCCGGTGCAGTCATTGTAGTTGTGCAATCAATAAAAGTGGGATCTTTTTCCGGCACCACGAACATTAAATGGGTCCCGGAAGTATTAAGCCCTCCCGTTGCGGTAAAGGTCCCTGTAAAAATGGGCGCTCCCTTCGGGTTTAAATTAACTAAATTTGTCGCCTTTATGGTAGTAGAATGTGACTTTTTCTCGCATCCCGGAAGGAGAATAAATGATATTCCCAAAAGCAGCAGTACTAATTTTAATTGCTTTTTCATAATTGTTTATTTTAAATTGTTATAAAAAGTGGTTGCCATTTCATTTTTGGTACACTAAAACAATAAACTACTATGAGATCTTTGTTGCGATGGATAAAGAAATAGATGTGTTCACAGAATATTTACTCCCTTATAGAAATTGCACAGTTCTCAACTAATTTATCGTTAAGCGATAGAAGTGAGTAATGATAGAGACCGGAACTGTGGTTTCAGCTTGCGCGTGATAGGATTAAAACTGGGAAACGGAGGGAAAGATATATACCGACGCCATTAGCGAAAGAAGTGAATGAAAAGTTAAGAATATTTTTGGATATTTCTTTGGAATGTTTGGGGCCTACCTGCTGCAAAGCGAGTATACAAATAATAAAAAACCTTATTTTAGCGGCACAAATTCCGGCACACAAAAGAAACCTTGACAAATGCAAAGCAATGATCTCCACCCATCCATCAAAGGGATGCGCACCACCGCCGTCGGCATCGCCGTCAGCATTGTCCTGGTTTTTGTCAAGTTCTTTTCCGGTTATATAGGCCATTCATACGCCCTCATCGCAGACGCCTCAGAAACTTCCGCCGATGTACTCAGTTCCGCCCTGTTATGGATCGGCCTGCGCATTTCCATTAAGCCGCCAGACAAAGAACATCCCTATGGACATGGCAAGGCCGAACCCCTCGCCGCCATCATTATCTCCCTCTTCCTCATCGGAACAGCCGTCTGGATAGCCTGGCATGCGATTGAATTTATTCGCACCCCCCATCACCTACCCCAAAAATTCACGCTGGGCGTCCTGGTCATAGTCATACTCATCAAAGAAGGGATGTTCCGCTACGTACTAAAGGTGGGAAAGGAGATCAACAGCCAGGCCGTCAAATCCGACGCCTACCACCACCGAAGCGACGCCATTACCTCTATCGCCGCTTTTATCGGTATTTTAATAGCCATACTGCTGGGAAAAGGATATGAAGCCGCGGACGACTGGGCCGCCCTCATCGCCTCCTTCATCATAGTTTACAATGGTATCCACCTGCTGCGTCCCGCCCTCAACGAAATCATGGACGCCGCGCCTTCCAACGAGATCGTAAAAAAAGTACGCCAGCTGGCGGCAGATATACCCCAGGTAGACCAGGTTGAAAAATGTTTCGTCCGCAAAATGGGATTCGATTATTATGTAGACCTGCATATCCAGGTTTCCCCCCATTTGACTGTCGCACAGGGCCATGCCATCGCCCACCAGGTGAAAGACCGCCTGCTGCACAGCGACCTGCGAATAAAAGACGCCCTTATACACGTCGAGCCATACGTTTAATACTTCCGCCGCCGCCATACCGCGCCCCATGCCGCCGGCCTTCTTCCGGTGGCATAGTTTTTTAACCGGCAACCCCATCACCGGTTAAAATTGACCTTAGACATATGGACCCGCAGAAAGCTTTTAAACTCGAACTCGACTACGAAGGACAGCATTATTCCGGCACCATTCTCCCTTCCGAAGAAACCGATGAAAAAGGATTTCCCGTTTTCTTCCGGGTCGAGATCGGCGATGAACTGTATGCCTATATCTGCTGCGGGGAAAGGGGCTGGCGTAACCGGGACGAGCCCAAAGGCCATAGCGGGCTGATCAATGCCATTGGTAATTACATATTTGACTGGTATGAGTAGCCAGCACAACCCCGGGGTCTAATCATCCGCCGGCTTAGACATAACCTGCCTTCCTTCATCGGATCGATCATGGCCTGCAACCTTAACAAGTTTGTTATAAAGCCCGAGGAGAAGAAAGGGTGCTGCCCATTGACCGACAAACAAGGCATCGTGCTTACGGCCAAATGCTTTCAGGGTTGCCGATGCCGCCATTGAGCCTAAGGCGGCCCAGAGGAAAATGTCAGAGGGAAGTTTGGCTGTATGTTGTTCGATATTCTTTGCTACGGGACCTTCCTGGTGCGTACTCGAAGGAATTGCCTCTGTAAAAGCATTTTCCATGGTGATTAACTATTTGCGTTTAGTGTTGCAATTATCAGACCCCGGGGCAAACCAAAAATTAAGAGCATTTACTTAGCATGGACACCTCCATTTGCGTAAAGTCGCGGGAAGGGCAGCCAAAAATTATTCGGAGATACAGAAAGAAAGTAATTTAGCAGCAGGATAAGGTTAAATGGTTAATGGTATTTGATTTAGTGCGTCCCCGGCTAAAGCCGGGGGTTTTTTTTGCCTAATCCCCGCCGCCCCGCTCCTCAGGCAGCCAGGCCCAATTTTAGCATAGCCTGAAATATGCCTTCTTCTGTTGTAAGAACCATACGATACGATGCCCCATCGCATACCTTACGGGTCGTCTATGTTTCGGGAAACATCTACGATTATAAGGAGGTGCCCGAGCCAGTCTATGAGAAGATGAAAACGGCCGGTTCAAAGGGCGAATTTCTCAACACGAAGATAAAAGGGCATTATGCATTCCAAAAAATCAAATGACCATGCCTGCACCCACTGCCTATTTCCAACCGGATAACCGCAATATTGTCATCGCCGAAAACTGCAGTGACATACAAACTGCTGAAAAGCAAGCGGATGAATTCCTTGACAGCATCACTTCACAAGATGAAGCTGGTTCCCATTATCAGCGCATAAAGGTAAGCGGCGTCCAGCGGGAAGGGAAATACTACTTCGACGTCGTTGTCGTACATTAAAGCACTTTATTGGAATGCAATATAAAAAAAGCTGTACTCCTTTCGGAACACAGCTTTCGCGGATGCTTATTCCTTTTATTTTTTATAAAGCCGCCTTGTGAGCGTCGTTATAATTGTTTAGCGGGAAATCACCATCCATCTGCCTATATAACCTCGAAAACCATGCCAATCGGATTAAAACATGGCTTGGCCGTTTTCATCGGGAAAGGTGGGAAATACCGGGCAATTTGTAGAAACCGCTACCCTTCAAATTTTGCAAAAAAACCATGCCACCACCATAAAAAAAGGCCACGGAATTAGACCATTACAGCCTCCTTGCCGTAGCCAGTTGAACCCGGAGGGTCAATAGTATGGCTGCCTAGAGCTTATCGATCCAATTTTTTACTTCTTCTTTGGTATGACCCGTCTTTTTCTGAAGACGGCCATACAATTCATCTTCTTTTCCTTCTTCATACAACAGGTCGTCATCGGTGAGATTGGCGTACTGTTGTTTGATCTTTCCTTTTATTTCATTCCAGTTGCCCTTCATTTTCAAGCTGGTACTCGAAGTATTAGGTTTGTTGTCCATAACTTGTCATATTTAGATGATATAAATCAGTTCAATATCTACGTATTCAAATGACTTGCCAGGACCTAAGATGCTGATAGAGTACCGATTCCATACGACAGCTGGGGAGGAAATTACACACCCTGTGCAGGCGACCCGAAATCCCTTTCTGCACATCGGATCAGGGACCTTCCGGTTTATCTTTTTCCAACTGCTGGCTGGTTATATTATAAACATCCCCGCAAGACAGTATATGAACGATCATATGCCCGACGGAGATAGGCCTCAAGCCGGTTACCGGGATAGATGATGCCAAAGAGCTAAACGACCTGGTCTGCCAGGGCATCCGCCAGGTCGATCCCTCGAAGAAGATCACCATCATCCCCGAAGAAGACAAAGCGGTCGCTTCACTATTGGAAAAGGCGCAGCCAGGTATGGCGGCAACCATCTTTGCCGACGATATCCCGGCCGTGACCGGACAGTTGCAGCAGGCCCTGGCGGCAGGAAAATATTTTATACATCAGATGGAGGTAGCTTGAAATACCCATTATGGAAAACAAAAGCGATTGTCCCGTCCCGGCAGGTATCCTGGTCATCATCGGCGGTAAGGAAAGTAAAGGTCAACAGGAAGCGCCGGACAGAAAGACCCCGGCTGGATTCGTCACTTCGGATATTCTTCGCCGGTTCGCCGAACCCTGTAACAGGACCAGTTTGCCGGCGGAGTATTTACACACAGTTATCTCGATACAAACGATTACCATCGCTTTCATCTTCCGGCAAGCGGTTTGATCAAAGAAGCGCGGATAATACCCGGCCTCTCCATCGTTGGTATTTCAGCAGGATATGGTGGAGTTTACCGCCCGGCCGGGTGTTCATTACAAACAGGGAGAACAAATAGCAAAGGCCGTTTGATGGGGGCTCAGATCACCTGCTTTGCCTTCATGTCTTTTACCACCCGCTTGCTAAACGCCCGCGCCAGCTGTTCGGCTGATCCCGGGTCGACCGTTTGCGACTGAATAGAATACAAAAGGTTGCTGTTGGACAGATCGTATAAGTTGGTTTCAAAATAATACTTACGCGTCGTTTCATAGTAGCCCGGGGTATATGCCCTGTTATACCAGTAGCTGTAATACCCCCAGAAGCGTCCATAATAAGGAGGCGGAAAGTCTGCTCCGGGAACATATTTTTTCTCTTTCTCCACATCCAGCAGGGATGTGACGATGACTGCGTCCGCACCGCTTTTTTTCATCTTCGCCAATACTCCCTGCTCATCGTCATTACGGAATTGCTGCGGACCGAACTCATCCTGGGCGGACACCGCATCGACGCCATTCGCCTTGAGCTCAGCTGCCAGCTGCTGCTCGCCAATATGGCCTGCAGCGCTGTATTTTGCAGGCGCCAGTACCAACACGATTATCTTATTGAATTTCTGGTGCGTCATACCAGGCGCAACCCAGGATTGCGAAAGCTTAATGCTTGGACCGCAGGAATAAAAAAAAGGCAGGACGAACAGGAGATAAAGAAGTTTTTTCATAAAATGTGTTTGAAACTATTCAACCCGCAAGGGTAATGCCATGCCTTGTCCGGTTTCAATCACAACACGATTGCCTTGCGTTCCGCTTTATTGCAATACCTGCAGCAGGCTGTCCGCCATTTTCAAATGCGCCTGTAATTCCGGCAAGTGTTTATTTGTATACCGTATAACCGAGGTACTGGTCCCGTTATTCAATTCGGACCGGAAAAGGACAATCGCTTTCTGATGATCCGTTATCTGCGCCCGCAGCCAGGTAGTATCAAACGCTTTTCCCGTAAGCCAGCGAACCTGCATTTACCTCGTTAAGATTGCTGGTCGCGGCATCCGCCACGAACTGCCTGTCCGGGCTGTGCTTTGTTTGCGGATGCATGTTGGTGTTTAAGATTAAAGAATATGCAATTTTTATACAATGCCCCCGCAATCCCTGCCTTTGTCCATGGTCAAAAAAAAAGATAATCCGGATTTACCAAAAAAATAACCCCCGGGAATCGTCAAATTTCCGGGATATTCCGGACCTTTAAAACGGCGGCAGGTCAATGTCCGTTGCTAAGGACCCATATCCTGACTAACCTAAGAGGGCTGCCGCCCTATCTACACCCGAAACACCTGAGGCCCCTTCCCAAAACCGTAATTCATCCCTAACCCATTCAATCAACGCCGATCCGCATTACCTACGTATTAATTACGGCCCACGGCTGGTGCCCGATAGCCTCACCGACGAACAGGTCCTTTTCCTGACAGATATCTTTCCCACCGGTTATACCGGCATCGACAGGGGCGAGGTAAAGGAGGCGAGACCGTGGCCATCTTCGGCTCCGGCCCGGTAGGGATCATGGCGGCCAAAAGCGCATGGCTGCGCGGTGCGGCCCGTGTGTTCATCGTCGATACCCTCCCCTACCGGCTGGAAAAAGCAAGGCTGGCCGCAAAAGCGGAAACACTTTTGTGGGATGACGGACCCGAAGGGGTGATCAGCCAGATCCGCGACGCAACAGAAGGCCGAGGTGCAGACGTTTGCGTCGATGCCGTAGGATTCGAGCCCAAACGGAACATAGGAGAAAAGGCAAAGGCCGTTATCAATATGGAAAAAGGCTCCATCAAAGTGCTGGAGGCCTGTATGAGTGCCGTGCGACGCGGCGGCATCGTCTCGGTATTGGGTGTCTACGGCACCACCTATGACAATTTCCCGCTGGGACAATTCTTCGACACATCGACAAGCTGCTTTCTTATGTCAATGAGGGAAGGGTTAGGCTGGATGATATCATTACCCACCGGCTTCCCCTAACGGAAATCTCGCATGCATATGATATTTTCTCCAATCGCGAGGACAATTGCATCAAGGTCGTCCTCGACCCCTGGAAGTGATCAGAATCTTACTCGGTTACAATCAAACCTTAGTTCGGTTACGTTCGCATATGTTCGCAGTGTAAAGCAGGGACCGGCCGGATGGCCGGTCTTCTTATTCCATGCCACCGCCTGTAGCCCTATTTCTCCACCAGCGCAGCCAGATTGATCTTCTCCAAATCCTTATCTGCCGGCCCGGTCAATACCGTCCCATCAAAACTATATCTCGCCCCATGACAAGGGCAGTCCCATGACTTTTCCATATTGTTCCAGGTGACATGACAGCCCATATGCGTGCAAGTCGGAGCCAGCGCCATCAGTTCCCCGGTATCCATCTTGTACAACGCTATCGTCTCTCCTTCGACTTTCACCACCCTGGCCTCGCCGGGCGCCATGTCGGCAAAAGACTCCAGTTTTTCTGCGGGCAGGAATTTTCCTACCCACTTCTTCGCCACGTCTGCATTCTCGCGCACAAAATTGGAAAAACCAGCCACCGGCTTCAAACGATTGGGATCAAATACATGAATATACTTCTCAGAAGACTTAAGCAATAGATTCCGGAACAGCAAGGCCGCAACCCCGCTATACACCATACCATTCCCGCCAAAACCAGTGGCGACAAGGATATTTCCCGGCTCCCCGGGCAGGTGACCGATGTAGGGAAGGCCATCCACCGGTTCGAAATATTGAGAGGACCACCTGTACTTTATCACGTCCACGTCGAAATGCGCCCGGACATAACTTTCCAGTTTCAAAAAGCAGGTCTGGGTATTGGTCATATGACCCGTCTTATGGTCCCCGCCGCCGGCTATCAGGTAAGGATTTCCATCTATCACCTGTGTCCGGTAATAGTGATAAGGATCGTACATATCATAGATCAGCCCATCCGGATATCCTCCCTTCAGGGTCAGCGCCATGGCATAACTGCGATAGGGCGCGCAACGCGTATTCAGAATGTTCACGCCCGGCGGGATATGGGTCGCATAGATAAGATACGAACAGGTTATATTCCCTTTTTCAGTAAAAACAGTAATAGCCTCACCATTATCGGCATCCGTCACGCGGGCCTGTTCGATGATGCGGCCGCCCATATCCTGGAAAGCCCGGGCCATGCCTAATACATACCGCGTGGGATGGAACTTAGCCTGGTCATAGATAGCCAGGGCCTTTTGCATTTTTATGTCAACAGGAATATGATCGGTATATTCCAGTTCCAGCCCGGCCTCCAGGCTGGCTTTACGGATCTCTTCCAGTTCCTCCGTCTGCTCGTCCGTTTGTGAGAACAGATAGGCCGTCTGTTTCTCCAGTTCCGCATCGATGGAATATTTTTCACAATTCGCCCGGATCAGGTCAATCGCTTCCCGCACGGCCCGGGCGACGAGAGAAGCCTTCTCCTGGCCAAAATTCTTTATGATCGTAGGATAGGGCGTGTCGAGAATAGTATTGAGGTGGGCCGTAGTGCCACCCGTAGTTCCGAAACAAAGAGTATTAGCCTCCAATAAAAGACACCGGAACCCTGCTTCCTGCAGGAGCAGCCCCGTGCTTACGCCGGTAATGCCTCCGCCAACGATGACGACGTCAAAGGGCTCGTCCTGCGGTAACATCCGGTTGTTGATATAGCTGTCTTTGCTTTTGTTTGTTGTGGCCTGCCATAGACTGGACAAGGCGCCATCGCGTTGTATCATATGACTTTGTTTACTGGACAATTTGCAAAAACTGGTCCCACATCCACCGGCAGAAAGGGTAACAATTTCCACAATGGAAAATCCTTGCAGCCTGATCTGGCCATGGCACGATATATACTACAACTATCAAAAAAATTATAGTCTATGCAAAAAACACATACTTCTACCGCAAAGACCGCGAAATCCACCGGCAAACAGGCCGCTACAAAAACACCTTCCCGCACCAGACAAACACAAACACCCGTGTCCGACTCGGCGCTGGAAGAATTTCTTGTCGATGAGCTGAAGGATATTTACTGGGCTGAAAAGAAACTGGTCAAGACCCTTCCCAAACTTCAAAAAGCCGCCAACTCCGACGAGCTGAAACAGGCTTTTGGCAATCACCTCTCCGAAACAGAAAGCCATGTAGAAAGACTGGAAAAAGCTTTTGAAATGCTTGGCCAAAAAGCCCATTCAAAAAAATGCGAGGCCATGGAAGGCATCACCGAAGAAGGCGCGGCTGTTATCGAAGATACCAAAGAAGGCACCGCAACCCGCGACGTCGCCCTGATCCTGTCCGGCCAGAAAGCAGAGCACTATGAAATAGCTACTTACGGCGGACTGATCCAGATCGCAAAAACACTGGGCCATAATGATGTAGCCCGGCTGCTGCTGCAGACCCTGGAAGAAGAGAAACACGCCGATCAGGTACTCACGGAGATCGCCGAAGGCGGCATCAACTACGAAGCTTCAGAAGAAACAGAAGACTAATAAACTTAATCATAACTTATTGTTATGCCAACAAAAAGGAAATTGGCTGTTCCCGACACCGGCAAAAAGCAGGAACAGCTGGACCAACAAACCATATCCAATGCAGATCAGGCCCTGACCACAAACCAGGGCCTGCTTGTCAACGACGACCAGAATACCTTGAAAGCCGGCGACCGGGGGCCATCCCTGCTGGAAGATTTTATATTCCGCGAGAAGATAACCCACTTCGATCACGAACGCATCCCCGAACGGATAGTCCATGCCCGGGGCGCAGCGGCTCATGGTCATTTCCAGGTTTATAAGTCGATGGCAAAATATACAAAGGCAAAATTCCTGCAGGACCCGGCTGTTAAAACGCCCGTTTTTGTCCGTTTCTCTACCGTCGCCGGATCGCGTGGCAGTACCGACCTGGCAAGGGATGTCAGAGGATTTGCCGTTAAATTTTATACGGAAGAGGGCAACTATGACCTCGTTGGAAATAATATTCCCATTTTCTTTATCCAGGATGCCCTTAAATTCCCTGACCTTATCCATGCCGCCAAGGCCGAACCGCACAACGAAATACCCCAGGCCGCTACGGCGCACGACACCTTCTGGGATTTTATCTCGCTGATGCCCGAGTCCATGCACATGATCATGTGGGCTATGTCCGACCGCGCCATCCCCCGCAGTTTCCGGATGATGGAAGGCTTTGGCATACACACCTTCCGCTTCGTCAATGCAAAAGGACAGTCCACCTTCGTCAAATTCCACTGGAAACCCTTATTGGGCCTTCATTCCGTAGCCTGGGACGAAGCGCAGAAGATATCCGGCAAAGACGCAGATTTTCACCGTCGCGACCTCTGGGAAGCCATCGAAAGCGGCGCCTTTCCAGAATGGGAGTTTGGTGTCCAGTTGGTGCCGGAAGAGGACGAACATAAATTCCCCTTCGACCTGCTCGACCCTACCAAGATCATCCCCGAGGAATTGATCCCGGTGCAGCGCATCGGGAAAATGACACTCAACCGCAACCCCGCCAACGATCCCTTATTACAGGGACGCCTCTTCAGTTATACCGACACGCAGCTGATCCGGCTGGGCGGACCTAACTTCCACGAGATACCCATCAACCGGCCCGTCGCCCCGATACACAACAATCAACGGGATGGTTTTATGCGGCAGGATATCAACTCCGGTCGCGTCAGTTACCAACCCAATTCGCTGAGTGGCGGATGCCCTTACCAGGCGGCCATGAAAGACGGAGGGTTTACGTCCTTTCCCCAACCGATCAACGCCCCAAAACTGCGCGACCGCAGCGAGAGTTTCTTCGACTTCTTCAGCCAGGCCACTTTGTTCTATAACAGTCAAGCCCCTCACGAAAAAGCGCACATCGTGAAAGCCCTCCGCTTCGAACTGGGTAAGGTAGAGACTCCGGCCATTCGCCAGCGGATGGTAGGCCTGCTCACACAGGTAGACGCCGGCCTGGCCCGGCAAGTCGCCGAAGGGCTGGGATTACCCATCCCGAAGGTCCCTGAACAACCCATCAACCAGGGCGTTCCGGCCGACGCCGATCAGAAGAAATACCAGGGCAACCGTAAAGCCAGGTCTATAGACAATTCACCGGCCCTGAGTATGGTCAACTCTCCCGGTCTTCCCCTGACGACCCGCAAATTCGCTTTCCTCGTGGCCGACGGCGCCGACAGTACTACTATCGACCCCGTAAAAAAGGCGCTGGAAGCCGAAGGCGCAATGGTTAAGCTCATCGCTCCTCACCTTGGCGAGCTGACAACGGCCGCCGGTAAAAAATTGCCCATCGACTTCAGCCTGCTCACCGCTGCATCGGTCCTGTTCGACGGAGTCTATATCCCCGGCGGCGCCAAAAGCGTGGAAGCTTTATTGCAGGAGCCCGATGCGATACACTTTATCAATGAGACCTATACCCATTGCAAACCCATTGGCGCCTGGAAAGAAGGAGTGCAGCTGGTAAAAGCTTCCTATGTCGCGGCGATAAAAGACCCCGTAGGAGTCGTCACCGAAACAGGAAATTCATTCGTAAAAACTTTTGTGAAGGTGGCCGGTACAGGCAGATTCTGGGAAAGAGAGGCCAAAGGAAAAGTGCCGGCATAAAATATCTATGTCTCCCGGTAAGCTGCATATCGGCACGTCTGGCTGGAGCTACAAACATTGGCGGGGTATCTTTTATCCCGCCAACCTTCCTGTTTCCAAACAGCTTCAATTCTATAGTCAGCAGTTTGACAGTACCGAGATCAACAGCAGCTTCTACCGGCTGCCCACGCCAAAGGCGGTCCAACACTGGCAGGAGACCGTAAAGGCGGTGAACAAAGACTTCCGCTTCTGTCCCAAGATCAGCCGGTTTATCACCCACGCTAAAAAATTAAACGATCCTGAGCAATCCTGTCCGCGATTCTTCGACGTTTTTGATCCTTACCGGAAAAACTGTGGACCCATACTTATTCAGCTACCGGCCGCCCTGACCTTTCATGCCGACAAAGCCGCTCATTTTTTTTCTTACCTCCGCCATACCTGCAAAGGATGGTTGTTCTCCCTGGAAGTCAGACACGATACCTGGATGTCCCCGGAAGCATTGGCCCTGCTGAGAAAATACAAGATCGGCTGGGTCATCGCAGAATCAGGCGACCGCTGGGCTTCTTCAGAGATCATCACCGCAAAGCATATTTATATCCGCTTTCATGGCCCCGATGGCTCTTACGCCTCCTCTTACCCGGACGCGACGCTAAAAGCCTATGCCCGCAAATGCAGACAATGGCTGCGGCAAGGCCATACACTGTGGATATTTTTCAACAACGACGGCCATGCTTATGCGATCGACAATGCAAAAACATTGACGCGCCTCATCGGTCGAACCTAAATATCTCCGCATTTTTATTCGGCCTGCCCATTATAATATCCCGCAGCAGCACCGATGCCAGCTGGCTAAACACAATCCCATTCCCGCCAAACCCCAACGCAAAATAAATTGGATCCCGGCCCGGCAATCTTCCAATATAAGGCAGCCCGTCCTTGGTGGAAGCAAAACTACCCGCCCAATAAAAATCTGTTTTAAGCCTGATACCCGGAAACAAACGCCCAAACGCCTTCTCCAGCTGCTTCGCCTTCTGCGGAAGCGCCTCTTCCCTTAGCCTGGGGCTGGTGAAATCATCGTCCTTCCCTCCTATCATTACCCGGTTGTCCAGTGTAGTCCTCAGATAGAGATAAGGACGGGCCGTTTCCCAGATCATAGCATTCTCAAACCAGAGTCGCGCCTGAGCAAACGGTTCACTGACGAGGGCATAAGTCGTAAACAGCGTGTCCACGCGTCTAGGCAAGTATTTCCCGGATTCATACCCACAGGCAATGACCAGCTTCCCGGCCCGGATGTGGTGCTTGTCCGCAGTCACCAGTTCTATTCCTCTCTTGTGATGGACAATCCGGGTAATACCGGTGCGATCATACACTTCCAGCCCGGTCCCCTTGCACTCCTTTAACAATGCATGCGTCAGACCATAGGCATTGACCACTGCCCCCTGCGCAGAAAAAAGCCCCGCTTCTTTAGAAAAACCAAAACGGCTTTCGATGTCTCCCTCATCCAGCCAATCCGGCTCCAGTCCAATAGACTTACGCAGGGTATATTCTTTTGGCGGCAGAACAAAGAAGGTAGCTATCGCAGGCCTGACGGTAACCGACTTTGCCAATCAGTTCCGTCAGCGGGGTATCCGTTTCATATTGCAAAAGCCCGGTGGTCGCAGCCGTACTGCCCAAACCCACATGTCTTTTGTCAACGATGACACACCGGACTCCTGCCTGGCAGAGTTGCCATGCAACCAGCGCGCCGCTGATACCCGCTCCTATGATGGCTACCTCTGTTGATATATTACGATCCAACGACGGATAAGAAGCAAGAATGCCTTTGTCCAGCAGCCAGAAGGGATAGTCCGTTCTCAGATCCATTATTCGTCCACATCGATTAATTTACCGGCTTCTTTGGCATCCATTTGTTTCAGGGCTTTAAATTCCTTTCCTTCTAATTTGTTGTAATCGACAAAAAACTCTTCCAGCTGATCCATGATCCTCTTTGGCAGGTCGTCCATGTTCTGTATATTTTCAAAGATGCTGGAGCAACGGTCATTACGGATCATTTTATCTTTTCCTTTCTTGGCGGTCTGTTCGGCCTTGATGCCGCCGATGATACGGCATTTCACCACAATCCCGGGGAAACTGCAAAATTCAGAAATGACAATGACGTCCAGCGGATCGCCGTCTTCGCCTTTTGTGTGAGGAATAAACCCAAAATCATAGGGGAATACCATACCCGAAGGCAATATCTTTTTAAGCCGGAAAAAATGGGAATCAGGATCGTAATTGTATTTCTGTGCACTGCCCTTGGGCGTTTCAATCACTACATCGACGTCATCCATAGTAAAAATGTTTAGAAGGTTAGTTAATTATAATTCATATTCCACCCATCTTCATTTCATCGGCCTGAACCTCACCTCCTGCAAAGAAAACTCCGGCGAAGGCTTTTTGGTCGGATCCGACAGCTCATTGATCTTCGAATTCAACACATAAAGCGTCCCATTCGCCAGCGTTACAGCGCTGGGCTGCTGCAGGCGATCCGCCCCGGCAGTAGCCGCTATTACCCGGGCGGTCTTCCAGTTATCCGCGCTTACCAATTCAAACACTTTATCTACACTCTTATTTTGAACCAATACCAGCGTATCCGGACTGATCAGCAACAACCCATCCGCCCCGGGAAAGAAAGTAGGAACGGCCACCTTTGTAATCTGCCCTGGCGACTTCATATCCACCCTGTACAAAGCCCCCGCCTGATCATTATCCACCAGCAAAAAGCCTTTATTGCTTACAGCTACACCGTTGAGGTTGATGCCGAGGCCCTTAAACAGCTCACTCTGTGTAAATACACTGGCTTTTCCACCCGCATCCACTTTATAGATCACCGGGGAATAACTGTCCGTGATATAAATATTGCCCTGAGCATCCAGGGTCAGGTCATTGATGAAATGTTTACCGGCGTATACGAGAGCCAGGTCGATGTCCTGAATTTTTTTCCCATCCGGAAGGCTGATGGCAAGGACCCGGCGCATCCCGGCGCAAACCCACAGGCAGTTCCGCTTATCATCCACCTTCATTCCAAAAGACGATTGAAGGGTACTATCCGTATACAACGGCTTGTAACTGCCATTTGCATCCACAACCCCAATAGTTCCCTCTGTGACCGAGCTGACATAAAAACATTTCCGGGTCTTGTCATAGGCCGCGCCTTCCGGATATAATCCTTTTTCTTTTATCTCGATGCGCGGAGTTTGGGCATAGACGTTTATACCCGTCAAAACAAAAACGATCATTATAAATTTGTACATAACCGGCCTATTTATGCGTGACACTATAAATGACTCCATTCTCATCATCAGAAATATAAACCGCTCCGTCGGGTGATACCATGATACCAGCCGGCCGGCCAAACCGTGTTTTACCGTCGGGGCTGAGAAAACCCCACAAAAAATCCGTCGCTGAAACGGCTTCCCCCTTCTCGAAATGGATACGCTGTACCTTATATCCCTGTGGCTCCTTCCTGTTCCATGATCCATGCCAGGCCACCAATGCATCATTTTTATACTCAGCCGGAAACCTTGCCGGACCGTTCAGGAACCTAAAATCGATGGGGGCGCTATGCGCCGGAAATAACAGCACGGCCGGAACAGTCGTCTTGGCATAAGCAGCCTTGGTGCCACCGGGCGGGTCCTCCCGCGTAGGGTCTACCTGTTGTTTTCCAAAGACCTGCGGCCAGCCATAGTCGCCGTCTTCCACG
>Ga0209647_1001221_pt1 | contig 22332 bp, 20 predicted proteins | sample GraSoi_2013_60cm_FD_185827 | JGI IMG/M metagenome (GOLD analysis project Ga0209647, IMG submission 185827) | Grasslands soil microbial communities from the Angelo Coastal Reserve, California, USA - Sample 9_17_2013_60cm (SPAdes) (version 2) | ecosystem: Environmental > Terrestrial > Soil >... | reverse complement strand
GTTGCCCTCTCCATCTCTCCCGGTCGGAGCCGAGGTTGGCGAAGGCTCGATGCTCTCAACTCCGGACGAGCGCCTTAAGTTCCAGCGCGTAGGGTGAGCAAAGCGATGCGTGCCCACGCGTCGTTCGTCATGCCGGCAAAGGCACGCATGGGCACGGCGCAAAATGCGCCTTTGCCCACCCTACGCTTGCCGCCACGAAATTCTCCACGACCCGTAGCTGACTCGGAAACCGAAAGCGCCGCCGCGCGTTCTATCCTGCCGAGGCAGCGAACATAGAGTGCGCAGTATGAAGGAAGAATTTGCGACAATTCTGGATGCGATGCGCGGCGCGCAAGTCGAGCTTGCGGACTATCTGGCGTCCGCCGACCACAATAGCGAACTGACGATCGCCAGGCTGGTAGGCATTCTCGACCGTCGGGAGGTTATTCGGGCCATGCGGTTGCTCCGCGCCTTGGAGAGACCTGCGGTCGCGCCGCAAATAACGTTGGCCCAGGCGAGTTGATGCGTTCGCCTATGGGAGGCTTCGCCGAACCCAACCTGAGCATTCCGCGATACGGAATGAAGAACCCCGCCTAGAGGCCACTCTGGCGGGGTTCGACATCCGGTCGCCGAGGGGGGCCCCTCCGCCGGTGTCACGGTTGCACTTTGGCACCCAAACAACGGGCCGTCTGCCCGCTCTCCGACTCAGGGCGCGTGAAAATCTCGTAAAAGCCCCGCTGGCGACGGGAACGTCAGTCGCGCTCCCGCGTTGCGCTAGATCAGCGCTGGGGGCCCAATGGGGCGATCCGACGAGTGTCGACGCTACGCCGCCGAGTGCTTGGAGATGGCGAGCGCGCTCCATGACCCGAAAGCCCGGGCCACCCTGTTGCACATGGCGCAGGTTTGGCTTCGTCTGGCAGGCCAAGGGGACCTGCCAAACGCGGAGGCAAAATGCCGTCAGGGCGAGGCGTGAGCGCCTTCCCCGTCGGTCTCCTTGGCGAGCCTCTCCCAGGCCTGCGCCATTTCCTGCATGATTTTGCGATGCCGCTCGGTCTTGGCCTCTCGTGCCAAGCGGTGGCATTCCTGCGCAAATCGCCGATATTCGGATGACGTTTCCATGCCGGAATAACCGGCCGCTCAGCGGTCGCGTTCCGGGGTGCATGGAGGTCATGCCGGCGGGAACCCGCTTTCTCCGCGCGGTCAGTCGGGCTTTCGGCGATCCGCAGGGGACACGGTGGGTGCAAAGCAAAAACCCCGCCGAGCGGCCGGGGCGGGGTCCTGAGACCCTCAGCCACTCCGGGCGAGGAGACGCGGCTGAGGGTCCGGCCATACCAATTCGCTCGCGCGCGCCAAGTTCCGTCCGCGCGCGCTTTCCGCTCGTCCCAGCGAGGGGCGCCCCGCGACGCTCACGTCGCGGGCACCCCGTTGCGGGGCCCAGCCAAAATGGATTCCCGCTTGCACGGGAATGAGCGGAGTTTGCGGCCCAGATGTCAGTCCCACGGTGCGCGCGTCAGACCGCCTCGCGCAGCTTGACCGCGCCTTCGAGGTCGACCGAGACGAGTTGGGAGACGCCGCGCTCGGCCATGGTGACGCCGTAGAGCCGGTTCATGCGCGCCATGGTGATCGGATTGTGGGTGATGATCACGAAGCGCGTATCGGTCGAGCGCGTCATCTCGTCGAGCAGGTCGCAGAAGCGCTCGATATTGTGATCGTCGAGCGGCGCGTCGACCTCGTCGAGCACGCAGATCGGCGCCGGGTTGGTAAGAAACACCGCGAAGATGAGCGCAAGCGCCGTGAGCGCCTGCTCGCCGCCGGAGAGCAGCGACAGCGTCGCCGGCTTCTTGCCCGGCGGCTTGGCGATGATTTCGAGGCCTGCTTCCAGCGGGTCCTCGTGCTCAATCAGCTGCAGCTCGGCGGTGCCGCCGCCGAACAGCTCGGTGAACAGGTGCTTGAAGTGGTTGCTCACCATCTCGAACGAGGCGAGCAGCCGCTCGCGCGCTTCGCGGTTGAGGTTCTGGATGCCCTGACGCAGCCGCTTGATCGCTTCGACCAGGTCGTCGCGCTCCGAGGTGAGCGAGCCGTGCTGGGTCTCGACCTCGCGCAGCTCTTCCTCGGCGCGCAGGTTGACGGCGCCGAGCCGCTCGCGATCGCGGCGCAGCCGTTCGAGATCGGCTTCCACCTCGGCGACGTCGGGCAACGCCTTGCCGGGGTCGATGCCGGCAAGCTTGGCGACCTCGGTGGGCTCGATTTCCAGCATCTCGCGAATCTCGTGGGCGACGTCGCCGAGCCGGCGCTTGCCGCCTTCGAAACGCTCCTCCGCGCGCGCGGCTTCCTCGCGCGCGGCGCCCATGGCTTCGAGCGCGGCGCGCGCGGCGCGGTCGGCCTCGGCGAGCGCGTTGTCGCCTTCGGCGAGCTGATCGGCGGCGGCGCGCCGCGCCGCTTGCGCCGTTTCGATCTCGCCGATGAGCGCGCGCCGCTTCTGTTCGAACGTGCGCGGGGCATCCTCGAGGCTCGCTCGCTCGCTCGTGGCCTCTTCGACGCGCGCGTCGAGGGTGGTGATCTGTGCCGCCGCGCCGTCGTTGCGCGCGCTCCAGGCTTGGCGGTCGGCGGCGATCGCGGCGAGCCGCCGCGCGGAAATCTCCGCTTCGCGCGCCAGCGCCTGCGCTTCCGCGCGCACCTCGGCAAGACGCGCGCGCTGGCCTTCGATCTCGCCGCGCGCGCCGGCAAGCTGCGTCTCGATATTGGCGGCGGGTGGCAGCGCTTTGAGCGCGCGCTGCGCCTCGTTGCGCGCCGCGGTCGTTTCGTCGCGGCTCGCGGTCAGTCGCGCCGCCGCCTCGCGCAGCGCCGACAGGCGCGCCGCGTTGCGGCTCGTCTCGCGCTCGGCCTCGGCGTGCCGCTCGCGCGCGGCCTGCGACTCCTGCTGCAGCGCGCGCCAGTGCGCGCGCGTCGCGGCCTCGGCCTCGGCGGCGGAGGCGACCTCGGCCTCGGCTGCCGTCACGGCTTTCTGTTTGTCCTCGACCTCGCGCCGCGCCGCCGTGAGCTCGGCCTCGATCTCGGCGAGGCGGTTTTTGCCGGCCAAACGGCGCGCCGCGCCGGCGGGCGCATCGGCGGCAACCGAGAAGCCGTCCCAGCGCCAGAGGTCGCCCTCACGCGACACCAGGCGCTGGCCGGGCTTGAGCATCGGCGCGAGGCGCGCGGCCTCCTCGCGCTTGATCACTCCGATTTGCGCCAGCCGTCGCGCCAGCTCTTTCGGCGCCTTGACGTGATCGCCCAGCGCGTGGACGCCGTCCGGCAGCGTCGGATCGGCGGCATCGATGGCGGCGCCGGCCCAGCGCATGGGCGCGGACGGATCGATCGGGGCTTCGAGATCATCGCCGAGCGCGGCGCCGAGGGCAGCCTCGTAACCCTTGTCGACGGTGACGCGATCGAGCGCCGGCGGCCATAGCTTCTTGGCGTCGACATGCAGAAGCTTCGCTAGCGTCTTGGCCTCGGTGTCGAGACGCTGGCCACGGCGCTCGGCCTCGGCGAGCGGGCCGCGGGCGAGGTCGAGCGCCTGGCGGGCGGCGGAGTGGGCGGCCTCGGCGCGCAAGGCTGCGGCTTCCGCCTCCGCGACCGCGGTCTGCGTGGACTCGGCCGCCTTGGCGAGCGGCGCCAGGTCGGCGCGTCCCTTCGCCTCGACCTGTTCGAGCGCCGCTTCCACCGCGGCGATTTCGCCTGCCAGACGCGCGGCCCGATCGTCGTGCTCACGCGCGGCATGTTCCAGCGCATGGCGTCGCGCGGTCAGGTCGGCGAGCGTGGCGGTGAGTTCGTCCGCGCCCTTTTCCGAGCGCGCCAGCACGGCGTCGGCTTGTGCGACCCGCTTGTCGACGCCCGCGCGCCGCTCGTCGTTGGCTTTGACCTCGCGCTGCAGCTCCGCCTCTTCGCTGGCAAGCCGCGCCAGCGCGGCCTGCGCGTCTGCGGCGAGGCGCTGCTCGCGCTCGATGTCGTCTCCGAGTTGAACGAGCCTGCGGTCGAGCTCGGCCATGCGCTCCGTGGCGCGCGTCTCTTCGCGGTCGAGCGTCTCGCGCGCCATGGTCAATCGTTGCAAGGCGGCGGCCGCGCGCGCCTCGGCCTCGCGCAGCGCCGGCAGCGCGGCGGCCGCAAGCGCCTGGTGCTTGGACGCTTCGGCCTGTTCGCCGCTGCGCGCGGCGACGAGCCGCACCGCCGCGCTCTTGGCCTGCTCGGCCTCGGCGAGCTCGGCATTGGCGGCGACCCAGCGCAGATGAAACAGCGTCGCCTCGGCCTTGCGTACGCGCTCGGCGACGGCGCGATAACGGATCGCCTGCCGCGCCTGGCGTTTGAGCGCGTCGATCTGGCCCGCGAGCTGGTTGATCACGTCTTCGAGCCGCGCGAGGTTGTGCTCCGCCGCGCGCAGCCGCAGCTCCGCCTCGTGCCGCCGCGCATGCAGGCCCGATATGCCGGCGGCTTCCTCGAGCACGCGGCGGCGCTGCTCCGGCTTGGCCTGGATGATCTCGCCGATGCGCCCTTGATGTACCATCGAGGGGGAACGCGAGCCGGTCGAAGCGTCGGCGAACAGGATATGCACGTCGCGGGCGCGCACCTCGCGGCCGTTGATGCGGTAGGTGGAGCCCGCTTCGCGCTCGATGCGGCGCGACACGTCGAGCGTCTCATTCTCATTGAACTGGGCGGGCGCCTTGCGCGCGCGGTTGTCGATCTGGATCGCGACCTCGGCGTTGTTGCGCCCCGGCCGGTTGTTGGTGCCGGAAAAGATCACGTCGTCCATGTCGGCGGCGCGCAGCGATTTGTGCGAGGTCTCGCCCATCACCCAGCGCAGCGCTTCGACCAGGTTCGACTTGCCGCAGCCGTTCGGCCCGACCACGCCGGTGAGCCCCGGCTCGATCAGAAAATCGGTCGGCTCGACGAAGGATTTGAAACCGAGCAGACGCAGCCGCGTGAGTTTCATAGGGACGCCGTTCCAGTCCTGACCGCCCGGCGGCGACCACGTTCGGTCCAGCCTCGGGCCCATGGGAGGGTCGAGCGGTGGGTGGAGGGTCGCCGCATCGACCGGCACAATGAATCGCCGGGCGCGATTCCGCAACAGAAAGAACGCGTTATCCCGCCCGCACTGGCGGGACGCGCACGGTCCGGGCCGCCCGGATGACCGGCGCTGCTCCAGCAGGAAGGAAAGTGGTTAAAAAAGCGTTATCAGCCCTTGAGATAGGGGGCGACCTGCTTGTCCAATTCCTCGGGGGTCAGAGCGCCGCGAAACATCTTGCCGTTGATGAAAAAGGTGGGGGTGGAATTGACCTTGAACTTCTGCGCCGCCCGCGTTGCTGACTCCTTGATGTTCTGTTCCAGCTGCTGATTCGCCAAACACTCGTTGAAGCTTTGTTCGGTGAATCCGGCCTGCTTGGCGATGGCCAACATAGGCTGCAGCGGCTTCTGCACCGCCCACTCTTTCTGCTGCGCGAAGAAGGCGTCGATCAGCGGGAAGAATTTGTCGTTGCCGGCACAGCGCGCCAGCATGGAGGCGGCGAGCGCGAGCTGATCGAGGGGAAATTCCCGGAAGATGAAGCGCACCTTGCCGGTGTCGATGTATTTCTTCTTCATCTCGGGGTAGGTGGTCTCGTGAAAATGGCTGCAGTGCGGGCAGGTCATCGAGGCGTATTCGACGATGGTGACGGGAGCATCGGCCTGCCCCTGGATCTCGTCGCCGAGCGGACCTGGCGCCAGCAGGTCGGCCATCGGCACTTCTCCGGCCGGTGAGGTCTGAGCCGCCGCCGTGTCGGTCGGGCCCCACAGAGAATAGCCGGCGCCGCCGGCGGCGATGATCGCGACGAGCGCCGCGGCGCCGAGGAGCGCATGACGACGCGTGACGGTTGGGGTGGCTTCGGTGTCCTTGGTCATGATCCGTGATCCGCGCAAGTGGGCCGGCTGCCGCCCGAGTCGATCGTTCCCACCGATCTCGAGCAAGTCGATGTCGAGCTAGCTCGCTACCTTCAAACGGCGAATGTGGCAATGGCCGGCCGCCCTGCCAAGGCCTGGCGAAGCGGCGCTTGCCGCAGCCGCAGTCCGCCGACCGCCTGCCAGCCGAAAAATCGGTTCACCCGCTCGAGCACGACGCCGGAGAGGTGCTGGATTTCGATCGCGGCCGGTCCCTCGACCCGCAGCACGAGCGTGCCAGGTTCAGGCGTAGGGCCGCGGGCTCCCCGCGTCCACTGGATCTTTTCCGGCTCCGAATGGGCCGCGATCTCGGCGCCCACGATCTCGGCCCAACGGATGACGAGTTCGCTCGAAGCGAAGCCCTGCTTGGCGAACGCATCGGTCAGCGTCTTGTGCAGAAGATCTGAGAGCGGACGCGCGAAGGACTTGCCGGGCTTGTTCATGCTGCAAGGCTCTGCCACATCGGTCGGCCATGACGCTAGCAGTTGGGATGAAGCGGCGAAAGCGCGCGTCGGAGTCCCCGCGCCGCGCTGATCTCAGCGCCGATCTCTTGGCCTGGTACGACCGCCATCGCCGCAAGCTTCCCTGGCGCGCGCTGCCCGGCGAACGGCCCGACCCCTATCGCGTCTGGCTCTCCGAGATCATGCTGCAGCAAACCACGACCAAGGCGGTCGTGCCCTATTTCGCGCGCTTTGCCGCGCGCTGGCCGAACGTGCGCGCGCTCGCGGCGGCGCCGCTCGAGGACGTGCTCAAGCTCTGGGCCGGGCTCGGCTATTACGCGCGCGCGCGCCATGGCGCCGCTCGAGGACGTGCTCAAGCTCTGGGCCGGGCTCGGCTATTACGCGCGCGCGCGCCATCTGCACGCCTGCGCCAAGGCCGTGGTCGAGCGCCATGGCGGACACTTTCCACAAAGCCAAGCGGCGCTCGCCGCGCTGCCCGGCATCGGCCCCTACACGGCGGCGGCGATCGCGGCGATCGCGTTTGACGCGCCGGCCGCGGCGGTCGACGGCAACGTGGAGCGGGTGGTGGCGCGGCTCTTCGCCGTTGCCGCCGAACTGCCCGCGGCCAAGGCCGAGATTCGGCGGCTCACCGGGCGTCTCGTGCCGCCCGAACGCGCCGGCGATTTTGCCCAAGCGCTGATGGATCTCGGCGCAACCATCTGCACGCCGAAGAAGCCGGCGTGCGCGCTGTGTCCGTGGATGGGCGCGTGCGCCGCCCGCCGTCGCGGCGATCCCGAGACGTTTCCGCTCAAGGCGCCGAAGAAGGAAGGACGCCTGCGCCGCGGGGCGGCATTCGTGGTCGTTCGCAGCGACGGCTTCGTGCTCGTGCGCTCGCGCCCGCCGACGGGATTGCTGGGCGGCATGACCGAGGTGCCGACCACCCAATGGACGCATGATTTCGACGGCGGCGCGGAGCTCGGCCCGCGGTTGGGGCGCGCGCGGCCGAAGTGGCGACGCGTGGGCGGCGTCGTCACCCACACGTTCACGCATTTTCCGCTCGAGCTCGTCGTCTATATCGCGGACGTTCCGGCGGGCGCGGCCGCGCCGCGAGGCGCGCGTTGGGTCCGCCATGCGGATCTTCGCGGCGAGGCGCTGCCCAATGTCATGCGCAAAGTGCTCTCGCATGCGCTAGGATGACGCCCATACGATCCGCAGAGGTCGCAGCCAAGCACGGGAGGTCCTGCCATGGAATTCACGCGACGCCATCTCACCGCCGCCGCCGGCGCGGCCGCGGCGACGACATTCACGCGCACTGCGCTCGGCGGTTGGGAGCCGAGCGAGCGCTATCCCGACCCGGCGATCCAGATTCTCGATCCGAGCTTTGCCAAATATCGTCTGGCGCTGGCGGGCGTGGAGCGGCTCGCCACCGGCATGCGCTGGTCCGAGGGCCCCGTCTACTTCGGGGATGCGCGTTGCGTGATGTGGAGCGACATTCCCAACAATCGCATCTTGCGCTGGGACGAGACGACGGGACGCACGAGCGTTTATCGCCGGCCGTCGAATAATGCCAACGGCAATACCCGCGACCGCCAGGGCCGGCTCGTCACCTGCGAGCACGATACGCGACGCGTCACGCGCACCGAGTACGACGGCAGCATCAGCGTGCTGATCGACAAGTTCGACGGCAAGCCGCTCAACTCGCCCAACGACATCGTGGTCAAATCCGACGATTCGATCTGGTTCACCGATCCGCCGTTCGGCATTCTCGGCAATTACGAGGGCCACGTGGCGACGCCGGAGCTGCCGACCAACGTGTACCGGTTCGATCCAAAATCGGGGCGCGCAACGGTAGCGACCGGCGACGTCAACCGGCCGAACGGGCTCGCCTTCTCGCCCGACGAGAAGAAGCTCTACATCGTCGAGGCCGGCGTGACGCCGCGCGTGATCCGCGTCTTTGACGTCAACGACGACAAGCTCGCCAACGGCCGCGCCTTCCTCACCGCCGAGGCGGACGGCACGCCCGACGGCTTGCGCTGCGACGTCGACGGCAATCTGTGGTGCGGCTGGGGCATGGGCAGCGCGCAACTGGACGGGGTGAAGATTTTCAACTCGATCGGCAAACCCATCGGCTTCATCGCGTTGCCCGAGCGCTGCGCCAATCTCTGCTTCGGCGGTGTCAAGCGCAACCGGCTGTTCATGGCCGCGAGCCATTCGCTCTATTCGCTCTACGTCAATACGCAGGGCGCGCCGGGAGGGTGAGCGTGGGACCGCTTGTGACGCGACTTTAGCTGAATAAGCAGCATGACTCCGGTCATCCCGGCGAAAGCGGGGATCCATAGCCACGAGCTCCGGAATATGGGGTCGCCAGCATAAGCGCGTTTACGCGCGTCAACATCGTAACAGGAGGAAAGCCATGCCCAACGCGTCGCGCCGCAATTTTCTCGTCACCGCCGGCTCATTCGCGCTCGCCCTAGGCGGCTCGGCGCGCGCCGCCATGGCACCGGACGACAAGTTCGACCTTCTGATCAAAGGCGGAGACGCACTCGATCCGAGTCAATCGCTGCGCGGCAAGCGCGACATCGGCATCCGTTACGGCGTGATCGAAGCGGTCGAAGCCGACATCCCGGCGAGCCGGGCGCTGCGCGTACTCGATGCCACCGGCAAGCTAGTGACGCCGGGTCTGATCGACCTGCATTGCCACGTCTTCCCCTACGGGTCGGCGATTGGTATCCCGGCGGACGAGCTCGTCCCCCATCAATGCACCACGACCTGCGTTTCGGCGGGCGACGCAGGCGCCAACAATTTCGCGGCGTTCCGCCGCTACGTCGTCGCGCAAACGCGCACGCGTCTCTATGCTTTCGTGCACATCGCGAATATGGGCCTCGCGCCGTTTCCGGTTCCGGAGCTTTACAATATCGACTTCGCGCAGGTCGACACGGCAGCCAAGGCGGTGGGCGAGAACGCCGACATCGTGCTCGGCGTGAAAGTGCGCATGTCCGAGAACGTCATCGCCAAGAATGGTCTTGAACCCTTGAAGCGGGCGATCGCCGCCTGCGAGAGGGCAGGCACCGGCGCCAAGGTCATGTGCCACATCGGCGGCGTGGAAACGCCCGAACTGATGTCGCAAATCCTCGACACGCTGCGGCCGGGCGATATCCTCACCCACGCCTACTCCGGCGCGCCCAATATCGGCGGAGCGTTCACCAATATCGTGCAGGACGGGAAGCTTCTGCCGGCGGCGCTCGCGGCCAAGCAGCGTGGCGTAATTTTCGACGTTGGCCACGGCGGCGGCAGCTTCGACTACACCGTCGCCGAGCCGGCGATCGCCCAGGGCTGCCCGCCCGACACCATCTCCTCCGATATCCACGTGTTCTCCGGCAACACGCCCGGCATGCCGTACTTGCCCTGGGTCATGAGCAAGTTCATGGGGCTCGGCTTCACGCTCGAGCAGGTCGTCGCCATGGCGACCACCAATCCCGCCAAAGTGATCAACCGTGCGGCGAAGCTTGGATCGCTCCAGGTCGGGGCGCCCGGCGACGTGGCGATCATGGAATTGGTCGAGGGCGACGTGTCCTTCGTCGACACACGCAACAATACGCGCGCGGGTCGCGCCTATCTCAAACCAGTGCAGACCGTGACGGCAGGCGTACCCTTCGGGAGGCCGTACAATTCGCCCTTTGCGGTGCGCTGAGCAGCAAGGCGGGAGGTCACACCATCACGAGTTGACGAGGTGATGGCGCAATCCGCTCCAAGCATCCTCTTGCGGCCTTTTGCCGACACGCAACGTCTGCCTATGCAGCGCGAGTAGACGCAACATGCCTGCGATCACCATCGAACGGATCGAGGCGATTGCGCTTCGCATCCCCATGGACCATTGGGCGCCGCCGCCGCTGTTTGCGGGGCGGCCGCGCACCACGATCGATACGTTGCTGGTGCGCGTCACGACCAACCGCGATGTCGTCGGCTGGGGCGAAGCCTACGGCGGCGGTTGGCAGGCGACCGTCGCGGCGCTCGAGCATTGGGTCTCGCCGCTCGCGCTCGGCCAAGACGCAACCGATGCTGGCCTGATGTCGCGGCTTGAGCGCACGCTGCACAATCTCGGGCGCGCCGGGCCCATAATCCATGCCATCAGCGCGCTCGACATCGCGTTGTGGGATCTGCGCGGCAAGCTCGAAGGCGTAGCCGTGCACGCGCTCCTCGGCGGCCGTCGGCGGCGGCGCGTCGAAGCCTATGCATCGCTGTTGAGCTACGGCGGCTCGGTCGAGCACGTGCGGCGCAACGTAGCGCGCGCGCTCGAGCGCGGTTACCGCCAGATCAAGCTGCATGAACGCACCGCGGAGACGGTGGCGGCGACGCGCGAGGTCGCGGGCCGCGACGTGCCGATCATGGTGGATACCAATTGTGCTTGGTTGCCGGATGAGGCAACCGCGGCGGTGATGGCGATGGCGCCGTCGAAGCCCTTGTGGGTCGAGGAGCCGATCTGGCCGCCCGAGGATTTTCCCTCGCTCGCGGCGCTGCGGCGTGCGACCGGCGTGCCGATCGCGGCCGGCGAGAACGCAACCGGGGCGCTCGACTTCTGCAAGATGATCGCGGCCGGCGCCGTCGATTACGTGCAGCCGAGCGCGGTGAAGATCGGTGGGCTCAGCGCTTTATGGCGCATCTGCAGCGAGGCGGAAGCGGACGGCGTCACCTGCGTGCCGCACGCACCCTATTTCGGCCCCGGTTACTTGGCGACGCTGCATGTGCTGGCGGCAAAGCAGCGCGAAAGCGCCCTCGAGCGCTTCTTTTGCGAGCTGGCGCTGATGCCCTATGGCGCGAGCGTGCCGGTCGTGGATGGGGGCGTCGAGGTGCCCGACGCCCCGGGATTGGGCGCCGACCCTGAAGCGGAGCTGATCGAGCGCTTCCGTGCTTGATGCCGAGCTAGGCAATTCATGACTCGTGTCCGGTGAAAGCGCGTCGCGCGCATTGGGCCGCAAGCAACGCGACGATAGATCGGATGTGGGTAAGGCGTCTCCCGTGTAAGCTTGTCATCCAACCGTCATTGTACCGTCATGTAGGGGTGGGATTTCGGCAGGGAAGGCCGCCCCGTTAGTCCCCGATACATGATCCAGGTCGAAGACCTCGAAGTCGTCTATCCCACCGGAACGCGTGCGCTTGCGCCGACGACTGTTGACTTCGAACGAGGCCAATTCACGGTTCTTCTCGGCGCATCGGGCGCCGGCAAATCGACTTTGCTGCGGGCGCTCAACGGTCTCGTCAAACCGACAGCCGGTCGCGTGATCGTCGAAGGCATTGGCGAACTGCGTGGCAGTCGCGCCATGCGGGCGCATCGCCGCCGCACCGGCATGGTGTTCCAGCAGCACCAGTTGATTGGCCGCGCAACGGTGCTGAGCAACGTATTGACGGGACGGTGCAAGAGCCGACGCTCATCCTCGCCGACGAGCCGGTCGCGAGCCTCGATCCTACGACGGCCGACCGTGTGCTTGGCCTGCTTTACACGATCTGCAAGACCGACGGCATCACCGCCGTCGTCAGCCTGCATCAACTCGAATTCGCGCGCCGTTATGCCGAGCACATCGTTGGTCTGACCCGTGGCTCGGTCGTCTTTGACGGTCCGCCGACGAAGCTTGGTCCGACCGAGATCAACCGCATCTATGGAACGGTCGCAAGAGCAGAGACCATGGCCCGCAAGACAGGAACTTACGCATGAATCGCCGCACGCTTCTCGCTGCCACCTTGCTTCTGCTGTCGCCTTTCGCCGCGTTGGCGCAGACCCGCGACCCGGCCAAGCTTCGCGTCGCGCTGCTGCCCGACGAGAACGCTGCGACACTCATTCAGAACGCGCAACCGCTGAAGGCCTACCTGGAGAAGGAGCTAAAGAAGGACATCGAGCTCATCGTCACCACCGATTACTCGTCGATGATCGAAGCCATGCGCTTCGGCCGCATCGAGATTGCGTATTTCGGTCCGTTCTCCTACGTTCTTGCCAAATCGAAGGCGCATGAGATCGAGCCGTTCGCGGTCGGAATCGAGCGCGGCTCGCCGACCTACAACTCGGTCGTGGTCGCGCAGGTCGGGGGTCCGGTCGCATCTGTGGCCGATATCCGCGGCAAGGATTTCGGCTTCGGCGATCAGGCGTCCACGTCGAGCCATCTGATCCCGCGCGCTCTGCTGCTCAAGAACGGCCTTGACGCAGGCAAGGATTATCGGCCGGTCCATCTCGGTGCGCATGATGCGGTGGCGCGCGCCGTGCAAAACGGCCAGGTGCCTGCCGGCGCGCTCTCCAAGGCCATTTTCGAGGTGCTGCTCGAGCGCAAGACGATCGACGGTGACAAGGTCAGGGTCATCGCCACCTCGGCTCCTATCCCAAACTATCCGATGGTGATGCAGGGCAATCTCGCGCCGGAGCTTAAGGACGCCATCCGCAAGGCGTTCCTGGAGTTGAAGGATGCCGCGGTGCTGAAATCCTTCCGCGTGCAGGGCTTCGCCGCGACTGACGACAGCGCCTACGACGTATTGCGTGAGACCGCGAAAATTCTCGATCTCGATTTGTCGAAGTTGCGGGGATGACCCCCGTCGCCGACCGCCACGGCGAGATTCTCGCCGCGCAGCGACTTGCCGCGCTCAAGCAGGCGGCTCAGCTCGCGGTGGTGATGCTGGTCTGCCTCCTGGCGCTGTGGGCGACCGGCTTCTTCGACGCCGAGCGCCTGGTGGAAGGCGGGCCTGCTTTTGCTCAGCTGTTCCGCGAAATGGTTCCGCCCGATTTCGGCCGCTGGCAAAGCTGGCTCAAGCCGCTCGCCGACACACTCGCGATGTCGATTGCTGGAACTGCGCTCGCGGTCGCAATTTCGCTACCGCTTGCATTGCTGTGCGCGTCCAACACGTCGCCGCATCCGGTGATTTATCACGCCTTCCGCACGATGCTCAGCGGACTGCGCTCGGTCCCCGAACTGATCATGGGTATCGTATTCGTGGCCGCGGTCGGCTTCGGCGCGCTGCCCGGCGTGCTGGCGCTCGGGCTTCACTCGACCGGAATGGTCGGCAAGTTCTACGCGGAAGCGATCGAGCACGTCGATCCCCGCCCGATCGAGGCAGCGCGCGCGGCGGGCGCGAGCTCGTTCCAGGTCATCACGCATGCAGTCCTGCCGCAGGTGCTGCCGCAACTCGCCGACATCACGATCTATCGCTGGGAATATCATTTCCGCGCCTCGACCGTGCTCGGCATCGTCGGCGCCGGCGGCATCGGCTTCGAGCTGATCGCGGCGCTGCGTATCATCAAGTACGATCAAGTGTCAGCGATCCTGCTCACGATTCTCCTGTGCGTAATCATGGTCGACGGCCTCGGCGCGTGGTTGCGCAGAAAGTTGAAATGAAACCTGAGCGGCCGCGCATTGTTGTCAGCAATTGGGTGCACGACGACGTGCTCGGGCGCCTTGGCGCGATCGGCGAAGTCGATGCCAACCGCACACGCACGCCGTGGCCGCGGGAAGAATTGACCAAGCGCGCCGCCTTGGCCGACGCGTTGCTCGCTTTCATGACCGATCATGTCGACGTCGACTTTCTGGCGGCTTGCCCGCGAGTCAAGGTGATCGCGTGCGCGCTCAAGGGCTTCGACAATTTCGATGTCGAGGCCTGCACGGCGGCGGGCGTATGGGTCACAATCATTCCTGATCTGCTCACCAATCCGACGGCGGAGCTCGCCGTCGCCTTGGCGCTCGGGCTCGGACGCAAATTGCGCGAAGCCGACGCCCTCGTGCGCTCCGGCACGTTCAACGGCTGGCGGCCTATCCTCTACGCCACCGGGCTCGACCAGTCCGTCGTCGGCATCGTCGGATTGGGCGCCGTCGGCTGCGCGATCGCGACGCGTCTCTCCGGTTTCGGCTGCCGCATCCTTGGGGTCGATCCGAGCGTAGAGGCGCCGCCCGGCGTCATGCGGTGCGATCTACCGGCGGCACTGGCGGCGAGCGACTACCTGATAGTGGCCGCTCCGCTCTCGGCCGATACCTTCCATATGATCGGCCGCGATGCGCTCAAGCGCATGAAGCCCGGCGCGCTCCTCGTCAATGTCGGGCGCGGATCGGTCGTCGACGAAACCGCGGTCGCCGATGCCCTGGAACGGGGGGCGCTCGGCGGCTACGCAGCCGACGTCTTCGAAATGGAGGACTTGGCGCGCCCGAATCGGCCGCGAGCGATCGAGCCGCGACTGCTCTCCCATCCGCTGACGCTGTTCACGCCGCATCTCGGCTCGGCGGTCGACCGAGCTCGTCGTGAAATCGCATTGCAGGCGGCAGACAACATCGTCGACGCGCTCTCCGGCCGTGCACCGCGACACGCAGTCAACAAGCCAATCCGACGTCGAGCTGCAAGCTAGAGCGTGGCCATCGCGGCCCTGATCTGCGCGCGCAGCGCATCTATCGAGACGAGGCCCGCGGCCGTCGCCACGTGCCAAAACGCCCAGCCGTTGCAAGCTTCCAATCCTTGCGCCAGCGCGCCGATGCGGTGGATGGAGCCGACCGTCTCGCCCAGCGCGATGGCGCCGTCGGCGCGCACCAGCGCCTCGACCTTGCGCTTGGCGTCGCACAGGCGCGCGCCCGGTGCGATCAGGCCGCGCTCGACGAGCGCGCAGAACGGCACGCGCGGCGCCTCGCGCGCGGTCATGAACGACGCGAGCGCCGGCGCGGGCAGCGGCGCGACCGTTGCGATGCGCGCTCGCGCGGCCGCGGCATAGGTTTTCTCGCGCTCGATCCCGATGAAGCGCCGGCCGAGCCGCTTGGCGACCGCGCCGGTGGTGCCGCTGCCGCAGAACGGGTCGAGTACGAGGTCGTCGGGCCGCGAGGAGGCGAGAATGACGCGCGCCAGCAACGCCTCGGGTTTTTGCGTCGGATGCAGCTTCTTGCCGTCGCCGCCCTTGAGCCGCTCCTCGCCGGTGCAGAGCGCGATGGTCCAGTCCGAGCGCATCTGCACGCCGTCGTTGCCGGCCTTGAGCGCTTCGTAATTGAAGGTATAGCCCTTGCCGCCCGGTTCGCGCGCCGCCCAGATCAGCGTCTCGTGCGCGTTGGTGAAGCGCCGCCCGCGAAAATTCGGCATCGGATTCGATTTGCGCCACACCACGTCGTTGAGGATCCAGAAGCGCAAATCCTGCAGCAGCGCGCCGACGCGGAAAATGTTGTGATAGGAGCCGATCACCCACAGCGTCGCCTCGCGCTTCATCACGCGCCGGCATGCGATGAGCCAGGCGCGGGTGAAATCGTCGTAAGCGGAAAAACTCGAAAACTTGTCCCAATCATCGTCGACCGCGTCGACGCGCGAATCGTCAGGACGCTTGAGGTCGCCTTGCAGCTGCAGGTTATAGGGCGGATCGGCAAACACCAGGTCGACCGATTCCGCCGGCAGCTTTGCCATCTCGGCAACGCAGTCGCCGATGAAAATTCGGCCGCTCTCGCCTGCCGTGAAACTGACGCGGGGCGCCCGAGCGGACGCCCCGCGACGCGATGCAACCATGACTCAGAACTCTGACTCAGGCGACGCGGCCGGTGACGCGGGACCTACAACCGACGGCGCGGACTATGAGGGCCGCCGGTAAAAATCGGCTTAAGGCTGCGCACGGCTATTGGGAAAGGAATGCTTAGCAACTATATTGGCGCCCGCGCGTTGATCGGCGCGGTGGTAACCGAAAAGCAACCGCTGCGGCGACGGTGTGACCGGCCGCGGGCAAGGAGGCGGAGCGATGCGCTTGGACGATCTGCCGGAAAGCGGCAACGTCGAGGATCGACGCGAAGACGGCGGTTTTGGCGGCGGCGGAGGTGGTTTCGGCCTTCCGATCGGCGGCGGCGGATTGGGCATCGGTGCGATCGTGGCGCTCGGCCTCATCGGCTGGGCGCTCGGCATCGATCCGAGCTTGCTCATCGGCGGCGCCGAGATCTTGACCGGTCCCAGCCAGCCGCACGTGCAGGCGCCGCCCACGGCGCGGCGCACTAGTGTTCCTCAGGACGATATGGGCCGCTTCGTGAGCAAGGTGCTCGGCAGCACCGAGCTGCAGTGGAAGCAAGTCTTCGCCAAGGACGGCAAAACTTATCGCCCGCCGGTCCTCGTTCTCTATCGCGGCGCGACGCATGCCAGTTGCGGCGGAGCCGCGCAAAGCGCGATGGGACCGTTCTACTGCCCGGCCGATCAGAAGGTCTACCTCGACACCTCGTTCTTCGATCAGATCGCGACGCGCTTTCGCGGCTGCGACGTCGGCAGCAGGACCTGCCAGTTCTCGCAGGCCTATGTGATCGCGCACGAGGTCGGCCATCACGTGCAGAACCTGCTGGGCATCCTGCCGAAGGCGCAACAGGCGCAGCGCGCCGCCGACAGCAAGGCGGCTGCCAACCACATCCAGGTGCAGGTCGAGCTGCAGGCCGATTGCCTCGCCGGGGTGTGGGCGAACCGCGAGAACGAAATGCTCAAGAGCGAAGGCAAGCCGCCGTTCATCGAACCGGGCGACGTGGAGGCGGCGTTACGCACCGCGGCCGCGATCGGCGACGATACGCTGCAGCGGCGGGCGCGGGGCTACGTGGTTCCCGATTCGTTTACCCACGGGAGCTCCGAGCAGCGCCAACGCTGGTTCAATACCGGCTTCCGCTCGGGCTCGGTCACAAGCTGCAACACCTTCGCGGCGGCCCAGCTTTGAAATGCTGTGGCTTCATGTAGCCCGGATTGAGCGCAGCGAAATCCGGGGCACCACCCGCGAAACTCTCCCGCATTTCGCTACGCTCAATGCGGGCTACGCAGCTGAGTAAACGGCGCGTCATGCCCGGAATCGACGACAGCAGGCAATTCATTCCGCTCAAGATCGCGGTGCTGACGATTTCCGACACGCGCGCGCTCGCCGAGGACAAGTCCGGCGCGACACTGGTGGAGCGCGCCGAAAAAGCCGGCCACGCCATCGCGGCCCGCGCGATCGTGACCGATGACGTGGAAGAAATCCGCGCGCGGGTCAAAGCGTGGATCGCCGATCCCGCAATCGACGTTATCATCACCACCGGCGGCACCGGTTTCACCGGGCGCGACGTGACGCCGGAGGCGGTCGAGCCCTTGTTCGAAAAGCGCATGGAGGGCTTCTCCACCATGTTCCTGATGGTGAGCCGGGCCAAGATCGGCACCTCGGCGATCCAGACGCGCGCGACCGCAGGTGTCGCCGGCGGCACCTACATCTTCTGCCTGCCGGGCTCCCCCGGCGCCTGCCGCGACGCATGGGACGAGATCCTGCTGCACCAGCTCGACTACCGTTACCGTCCGTGCAATTTCGTCGAGATCATGCCGCGCCTCGACGAGCATTTGCGCCGCGCCAAGGCCAAGGGCGCGACCGTCTAGCGCTGCGTCTTCATGGGCCTTGATCTGCTCGCGCGAAATCGATTGCGCCGTCGTCCCCGCGCATAGCGCGTCGGAAGACGCGCGTAAACCGCGCTTATGCTGGGGACCCATATTCCAGAGGCGGTGCTCATGGGTCCCCGCTTGCGCGGGGACGACAGCAGATGAGCTGATAGTCGGCTCCGGGACGACTGCTAGCGCAGCTCCAGCTCCCACGTCTCGCCGATGAGCTCTTTGCCGAAGGTGTCGTGCGGCTCTTGATGGATGAGCGCAAAGCCGGCGCGCTCGTAGATGCGGCGGGCGCCGGTGAGCACGCTCTGGGTCCAGAGTGTGACCTTGCGGTAGTGCGCCTCGCGCGCAAAGCGCAGAGCCTCCTCGACCAGTCGGGCGCCGATACCGAGCCCGCGCGCCTTGGGCTCCACCAGCAGGAGGCGCAGCCGCGCGATCTCCGGCGTTTCCCGCATCAGCAGGACCGAGCCGACATTCTCGCCCTCGCGCTCGGCGATCCAGCAGCGCTCGCGCTTGGGGTCGTGGTTGCGGACGAAGGCCGCGGCGATTTCCGCGGTCAGCGCTTCGAGCCGCTCGTTCCAACCGTACTCCTCCCCGTAGAGCGCGCCGTGGCGGCTCGCGATCCAACCCATGTCGCCGGGTCGGGGAGGCCGCAGCAGATAGGGGATTTGCGGCGCCGGCGCCTCGCCCAGCACGCTTTCGATGGTGCGCATGGCGCCGACGATGCGTTCCTGATCCGCCACCGATAGCTTGCCGATCATGGCGGCGATTTCGTTCTGCGAACGTTGATCGAGCGGCGCGAACGCCATGCGGCCCTTCGCGGTCAGCGACAACAAGCATTGCCGCCGGTCGGTCGGCGAAGGCGTCTTGGTGATGAAGCCGCGCTCGTTGAAGCCGTGCAGGATGCGGCTGAGATAACCGGGATCGAGGCCGAGGTCGGCGGCGAGTTCGGTTGCCGTCGCCCGTTGGCGGTGGGCGAGTTCGTAGAGCACGCGCGCTTCGGCGAGCGAATAGGGGCTATGTAAGAAGCCATCCTGCAGCACGCCGATCCGGCGCGTGTAGAGGCGGTTGAAGCGGCGGACCGCGCCGACGCGCTGCTCGAAATCGATCGTGGAGGTGGTCGCCATGGGGAATGCCCGGGCCACAACGTGACATAGTCAAGGAATTGGTTGACTTAGTCAAGTAACTTGCGAACCCGCCACGATCGCCCCGGTGCGGAGCAGCACGAGGTGGCGGCGGCGCAGCCGGCGGCGGAGATCGCGTTCGGGCTCCTCGACGTCGCGGTGGCCGCCGAGCGCGGTATAGCGCGCCTTGGCGATGACCAGTCCTTGGCTTGCATCCGGCTTTGCGCCGAGCGCGGTCCCGAGCAGCGCCAAGGCCTCGAGCAGCCCCGGACGGAACGCGGACGCGCGGAACACGGCGGCGTGGGTGCCGGCGCAACCCTGCAGTTCGGCCTGCTCGACAAAACGGCGGGTTTCATCGACCCAGGTGGCGTCGAGAACGACGCCCGGGCGCAGAAAGAGCAGCCAAGACGCGCGCGCGGCGTCGGCCGCCGCCTTGAGCCGCGCCCCGCGCCCTTGCGCGGATACCAGCACGCGGCAGCCGGCGCCGTCCGCGATCGCGGTAGTTGCGTCGCGCGAACCCGCATCGGCGACGATCACTTCGCGCACGATGCCGGCGGCCGCGCCTGAAACCAACGCAGCCAGCGTCGGCAACAGCGCGCGTTCGCTGTTATGCGTGGCAATCACCACGCTGAGCATGACCCCATGTCCCTCAAGCGCGCCCGACACGGCCTTTATCTATCGCCTGGCCCCGCGCGCGGAAAAGGAGCCGTCCCTATTTCGGTTTTCCATTGAGCCGCCAGTCGGCCTGTCTCCCTTGCATGCCGCTGAGCAGGGATTATGTTCTTGTTTTGTTCAATACCCTAAGCTAGGATCGTCTCATGGCTCGCTCGTATGCAGCCGTCAAACGCCCGCCGGCGCCCACGTCCTCCTGGCCCAGCCCCCCTGCGCCGGCGGGCGGCTTTGCCCGCCGTCCTTCACCCCCGCGGGTGGAGACCGCGAAGCCGCGTCCCGCCGCCGTCGACCTCGATACGCCGGGCGAGGTCGCGGTCGAAGGCGATCGCCGCCGCGGCCGGGGGGCGCAGTCGAACGCCGCCGGCCGCTACGAGCCGCTCGCTCGCGTCGCCTTCGATGATGGCTGGCAGAGTTTCGAGGAGCTGCCGCCGTTCAAGACCACGGTGACCATCGACTCCACCCGTAAGATCATCACCCGGAACGACTCCCCCGACATTTCCTTCGACCGCTCGATCAACCCCTATCGCGGCTGCGAGCACGGCTGCATCTATTGCTTCGCGCGCCCGACCCACGCCTATCTCGGCTTGTCGCCGGGGCTCGATTTCGAAACCAAGCTGTTCGCCAAGCCGGACGCGCCCAAGCTGCTCGAACGCGAGTTGTCCGCCGCTGGCTACGTGCCGCGCACCATCGCCATCGGCACCAACACCGATCCGTACCAGCCGATCGAGCGGGAGCATCAGGTGATGCGGCGCATCCTCGAAGTGCTTGACCGCTACGGCCATCCGGTCGGCATCGTGACGAAATCCGCGCTGGTGTTGCGCGACCTCGAGATCCTCGCGCGCATGGCGCAACGCAATCTGGTCAAGGTGGCGTTGTCGGTGACGACGCTCGATGCCCGGCTCGCCCGCGTGATGGAGCCGCGAGCGGCGACGCCGGCGCGCCGGCTCGAGGCGCTGCGGCAACTGACCTCGGCGGGCGTGCCGGCCTCGGTCATGGTGGCCCCGGTGATCCCCGCGCTCAACGACGCCGAGATCGAGCGCATCCTCGATGCCGCCGCCGCCGTCGGCGTGCGGGAGGCCGGCTACGTGCTGCTGCGGCTTCCGCTCGAAGTGCGCGACCTCTTCCGCGAATGGCTGATGGCCAATTTTCCCGACCGCTACCGCCACGTATTCAAGCTCATCCGCGAGACTCGCGGCGGCAAGGACTACGATTCGAGCTGGGGCAAGCGCATGACCGGCGGCGGGCCGGTGGCCTGGATGATCGGCCGCCGTTTCGAACTCGCCTGCGAGAAGCGCGGTTTCAACAAGACGCGAACGCGGCTGACGACCGACCATTTCAGTCCGCCCCGGCGCGGCCACGAGCAGCTGAAATTGTTCTGAACTCTTTTTCGTCGTCCCCGCGCATAGCGCGTCGGAAGACGCGCGTAAATCGCGCTTATGCTGGGGGACGACCCGTGAAGGGTGTCTTTCCCCGCCCTTCACAGCCGGCAACCTCGCACCGGTTGACTTGGGCGCCGCGGCGCGCACCATCGCGCTATGAGTCGCCCGACATCCGCTCGCGCCGTCTCAACCCGCGCCGCAACCATCAGCGTGGTGCGGCTGCCGCTCGGCGAGGCGGACGTCCGCCCGACCTTCCGCCGCGAGCGCGCCGCGATGAAACGCGGCGTGTGGCCGATCGCCGGCTGCGACGAGGCGGGCAGGGGTCCGCTCGCCGGCCCGGTCGTCGCCGCCGCGGTCGTGCTCGACCCCAAGCGCGTGCCGCGCGGACTCGACGATTCCAAGAAGCTCGATCCGCAGACGCGCGAGAAGCTGCATGCCAAGATTTGTGCGAGCGCGCAGGTTGCGGTTGCGTTCGCGCCGCCGTGGCGCATCGACCGCGACAACATCCTGCGGGCATCTTTGTGGGCGCTCGCGCGCGCGGTGGCGGGCCTGCCGATCAAGCCTCAACTCGTGTTCGTTGACGGCCGCGACCGCATCGATATCGGCTGCGAGTGCAAGGCCGTGATCAGCGGCGATGCCATCCTGGCCTCGATCGCCGCCGCCTCCATCGTCGCCAAGGTCACGCGCGACCGGCTCATGACGCGATTGGGCATGCTCTATCCCGGTTATGGTTTCGAGCATCACAAGGGCTACAGCGTGCCCGAACACTTCGAGGCGCTCGCGCGGCTCGGCCCCACCGTCCACCACCGCCGCTCCTTCGCCCCCGTCGCCGCGGCCTATGGCGACGTCGTGACCGGCAGCATGGAGACCGGCGAGATCGAGCCAGGCGTGTTGCCTCTCTAGCATCAGGGCCTTATCTCTGCCGGTCGCGTCGAGTAACGTCCCGCTGATGCTTTACGTCTCCATCTTCGTCGAGCTCTTGCGTTCGCGCCCGTCGCTGGCGGTTTGGCTGGCGGCGCTGGCGCAGGGGCTGCTGTGGTTGTTGGTCCCGTCGCTGTTCTATGCCGGCCCGCCGGGCGATCTACCGAGCGTGCTCGCGGTCGGACACGAATTCCAGCTCGGCACCTATCTCGGCCCTCCGCTCGCCTTCTGGCTCGCCGAGCTCGCCTACGATCTCGCCGGCCGCAGCCTGGTCGGCGTCTACCTGCTGTCGCAGGTTTGCGTGGTCGTGACCTATTGGGCGGTGTTCACGCTCGGCACTGCGATCGTCGGCGCGCAGCACGCGGCGCTCGCGGTGTTGCTGATGGCGGGCGTGGCCGCCTTCACGGTGCCGACGCCGGACTTCGGCCCGGTCATCCTCACCATGCCGTTGTGGGCCATCATCCTGTTGCATTACTGGCGGGCGGTGGGCGAGCGGCGGAGGGCTTATTGGCT